>Ga0315914_1005799_pt1 | contig 17806 bp, 13 predicted proteins | sample MpolenodulesMG_FD_203920 | JGI IMG/M metagenome (GOLD analysis project Ga0315914, IMG submission 203920) | Medicago polymorpha root nodule microbial communities from Los Angeles, California, United States - elongated nodules | ecosystem: Host-associated > Plants > Roots > Nodule | place: USA...
TGCACCACCGCCAAAAGAACTATAAACATGTCTATTTATATCATGAACAATAAAGGTAAGAACAACCTTTTGACTGCAATCTTATAAATTTTTCTCAAAATTTCATTAACTTGGAGGTAGTTCATCCACAATATCCAAAATGGAGATTGACAGGCTTTTATGGTTACCCAGAAAATGAAAGAAGACGGGAGTCATGGGACTTGCTTCGAACGCTCTCACAAGACAATGCACTTCCATGGTGTATTATGGGAGATTTCAACGATTTGCTGTCAAATGAAGAAAAAAGAAGTCGAGTTGACCATCCACCGTGGAGGATAAGAGGATTTCGGGAGGCTGTTCAGGACAACAGATTAATTGATCTTCACTTGCTAGGGTATCCGTTTACATGGGTTAAAGGCAGAGGTGGACATGATATGAAGGAAGAGAGAATTGATAGAGCTATGGTAACCCAGGCGTGGTGTGATATCTTTCAGCAACATCAACTCCATAATGTCGTATCACATAGGTCAGACCATTTTCCAATTTTACTAAAGTTACACGAAGTATCCCGAAGAAAGATGGTGAAGGAGTTCAAATTCGAAAATGCTTGGCTGATGGAAGATGACTTCGATGGCATAGTTGTAGGAGGATGGGAGAGAGGTCAATATGGTGAAGTGTTGTCACGACTAGAGAAATGCACGGAGGCCATGAATGAATGGGGTCGTAAGTTGCGGTACAAGTATAGGGATGCCATTGAAGAGTGCAGGGAAGAGATGGAGAGACTTAGAGGGAGTGTGCAAAGATCGCAAGTGGCAAGATTTGAGGAAGTCAGAAATAAGATGGGTGTTTTGTTGGCACAAGAAGAAGCATTTTGGAAGCAGCGCTCTAAGGTGTATTGGCTCAAAGAAGGAGACACAAATTCACGTTTTTTTCATGCAACAACAAGTTCGAAAAAGCGGCATAATAACATTATGGCATTGAAGACGGATGAAGGGGAAACAGTCACGGCTCAACAAGATATTTGTGGAGTTGCAAGCAACTATTTTTCAAAGTTGTTCACAAGTGATATAAGTGTGATGGATGCCACGTTGGAGCACATACATCCGAGAGTGACAGAGGATGACAACATATGCTTCTAGCCCAGTTCAATATTGCAGAGTTTAAAAAGGCATTATTTTCAATGCATTCGGACAAAGCACCGGGGCCAGATGGTTTGAATCCGGCGGTCTATAAAAGATTCTGGCATTTATGTGGAGTGGAGATATTTCATGCAGCAACAACTTGGTTAAATAATGGGGAGTTTCCGTCTCAAGTGATGAATACAAATATTGTGCTTATCCCAAAGAAAGATAATCCAGAGACCATGCGAGACCTTAGGCCCATTTCTTTGTGCAATGTTATTTACAAAATCATTTCAAAGGTACTGTCTAATAGATTGAAGCCTTTGTTGCAGAAATGTATATCTCAAGAACAGTCGGCGTTTGTAGAGAACCGTTCAATTATAGATAATGTGATGGCTGCCCATGAGATAATTCATCATATGAAGTGTAAGAGAAGAGGTAAAGTAGGAGAAGTTGCGTTGTAGATAGACATAAGCAAAGCCTATGATAGAGTTGAGTGGGAGTATGTGAAGAAAGTTATGTGTCGATTGGGTTTTCATGATAGATGGATAAATTGGATGAATATGTGTATGGAAAGTGTTAATTATCAAGTGCTTGTCAATGGAGAGAGAGTGGGACCAATTGTTCCAAAGAGAGGTCTTAGGCAGGGTGACCCACTGTCACCATATTTATTTATTTTGTGTGCAGAAGGCTTATCTTCTTTACTAAAAAAAGCTGAATCGAGAGGAGATATTCATGGCGTAAAGGTGTGTCGAGAAGCGCCGCTTGTCACACATTTATTATTCGCGGACGATTGTTTTTTGTTTTGCAGGGCCAACATGCGGGAGGTTACAAAAATAAAGGAGATATTGCAGGTATATGAAGTTGTGTCGGGACAAGCAATCAATCTGCAAAAGTCAGAAATATTTTTCAGCAAAAACACATCAGAGGCGGATATGGAGGAAATCAAAAATGTGTTTCAAGTCACAGCTACTTTGGGAAATGGAAAGTACTTGGGAATGCCTTCAATGATAGGTCAAAACAAAAGAGCTATGTTTGGTTATTTGAGGGACAGGGTATGGAGAATTATACAACAATGGTCTGGAAAGCATCTATCAAAAGCTGGGCGCGAAGTACTTATTAAGTCTGTAGCACAATCAATCCCAACATATTGTATGAGTACGTTTCTTTTACCAACTTCCTTAGGGGAAGAGATCCAGCAGATGATTAATTCGTTCTGGTGGGGATCAAATAGGAGGCAACGAAAAGGGATTAATTGGCTCAATTGGGATAAATTAACAATGAGGAAGGAGTATGGAGGTATGGGTTTCAGACACTTTTTTGGCTTTAATTTGGCTATGCTAGGGAAGCAAGGTTGGAGACTTTTGACTAACCAAGATACTATTGTTACTCGCATTTACAAAGCTAAATATTTTCCTAAGACTGATTTTTTGGGGGCTTGTCTAGGCCACAGCCCAAGTTATATTTGGCGTAGTATCATTGCTTCACAGGTATTAGTTAGAGGAGGTCAAAGGTGGAGAATTGGGAATGGCAAAAGCAACGCGATTTGGACAGATCCATGGTTGCGAGAGGATGGGAACTCATATGTTTCAAGTGAAAAAGTGCAAGGGACAGAAAGTATGAAGGTTGCGGATTTAATGGATATAAATGGTGCAAGCTGGAATTGGGAGCTGATTGTAGGAATTTTCAATGAGCAAGATCGAGAGGCTATATCGAAATTGGTGCTGCTGAACCGAGATAGGGACGATAAGCTCATCTGGAAGTTCAATAACCAAGGAAACTACACGGTAAAATTGGCCTATAGATAGGCAATGGAAACACTTGTTGATAACGAGGAGTATCGAGTACCAGGGGATTGGACAAGAATGTGGAAAATGAAGATTCCGCAAAGAATTAAAGTATTTTTATGGAGGGCATTGAGAGGAGTACTCCCCACGCGTATGCGTCTTCAAGATAAAGGTGTTCCGTGCACGGATAGCTGCCCTTTTTGCGAAACAAATTATGTAAATGATTGGCATATTTTCATTGGGTGTGAAGAAGCAAAAAAGGTTTAGCGAACAGCAGGATTGTGGGAGTTGATTAAAGATACTGTCGATGCTGCTGCAAGTTTTGCAGATTGTTTTTTCTCTTTCCTGTGCAGGTTATCTAGTGCAGAAAGTAAGGATGTGGCTGCGATGCTTTGGTGCCTATGGTGTCGTCGAAATGACAAAGTATGGGACGGTGAATTAAAGCCAATCAACATAGCGATACAGCTTGCTCGCGAGGCGCTTTTCCAATGGCAAGAAGTTAGGAAAATACCTGCTGAACCTGTGCAAAATCAGCAGCAGCAAGTAGCAATTTGGCAGCCACCAGATGAGGAGTTTGTTAAATGCAACGTGGACGCAGCCATGTTCGAGGAGCAAAACTGTTTTGGGATAGGTATGTGCATTCAAAATCATCGAGGTATGTTCGTAAAGGCAGCCACAATTTGGTATGAAGGCAAACCTCTCCCACAAGAAGCAGAAGCAGTTGGATTGCTTGACGCCATCTCTTAGCTTGGCAGATTAGGACTGTCGAAGGTGCTTATAGAATTAGATTGCAAACTAGTGGTTGATAGCATTTTTTATAGGAATAGCAATCAAGCGGAGTTTGGTAGTATCATATCCGAATGTCGGTCACTTTTAAAACATTATTCAAACTTTAAGATAAGTTTTGTTATGAGACAAGCTAATTTTGTCGCTCATACGTTAGCTAGGGCGTCTAGATTGAATGCTCGTTACCAAGAGTTTGATTTGATTCCATCTTGTATTGAAACTATTGCGAGAAATGAAATAATGAGTTTTTGTTCGTCAAAAAAAAGTGTGGTTAGACAGACACTATTGTATGTATCTGTCTTTCTACGAGTATTTATAATAAAAGAAACATTAATAGTGTTTGTCCCATAATAAAAGAAACATTAAGAATTATCTTCTGCTGATCATGTGATTCATATTTTAGCTTTCTCTTATCATTGTATATGTTAAAATTAATATCTCTCTAACGCCCATCATTCAGCTAGTATTTATAAAAAGAAACATTTAGAATTATCTTAGTTGAGCGTGTGATTCATATTTTAGTTTTCTCTTGGTGTTATTGTACAGTACTCCTTGAAAGAAGTGGAAGGTTTCCATAGACAAATTTAAAAACCTTCCACACTTTTCTTATTGAAATTTAAACTTTCCAATATACACATATACACACGAATTCCTTATGCCAAATTAACTGCAAAAAATAAAAAATTCTGGTATCATCCATGTCTCTTTTTGATGTCCAACCAAATTGAAGTGGTGGCTAAGAGTTGGAACTCTATCCACGTGGATTGGGATCAGTCACCATGACTTTAGTGAGTATTTTACTGAAGTGTTTCATGAGAGATAAAGATGACAGAGAAAGTAGTTAAGGTGAGAAACAATAATATATAAGTTTTATATTAACAGCATGTCTTCAAAGTTAGCCAATCTCAATCTATATCCACATTCCACAGCATGTCTTCAAAGTGTCTGAACCAAAAAATTAGTTTTATATTATTACTGTGACATATGTCATACCAGTGTCGGCATCTACCACATATCAGACACTCAAACACACCTTCAGCATGCAATTAATGTCCTTTTAAAAAAAAAAACATGCAATTGATATTGGGGAAACAAAGTATGACATAATTAGTATAATCGCGATAATCAGTTTGAGTTCAACTTATTTAGTGATGTGGACTTGCATTAGTAAATAAATACTATTGAAAAGTGAAAGTGTACACCATCATAATATGCAATTCTTCTAAGGAAGATGGCAATGGCAATGGCAATGGCAATGGCAATGGCAGTATAATTTACAAGTAGTCTCCAAACTGAGAATATTAAAACAAAGTATTGACCCTTAGAATAACCAAATGCTTACCAAGAATTAAAAGGAAATACAGTGCTATTTTCCATGCAAACAAGGTATAAGATGTCAAGAGACAGCATACCTTAACACAATCCCTTATTGTGAAATGAATGGAAGAATCACTACATCCTGATTCCTGAGTTGGTCCTATAACAGAAGCCTCCGAGGCAGGAGAACTATAAAAGAATGCAATTGGTGCTTAGTTTGTAGACAACTAATATATATATAAAAACAAAATCAACATTTGAAGTTACCTTTTGCAATATCGCAAAAACTTTGCCGGGGAAATATTGTTTCCGGGTCCATTTTCTGGGAAGAAATAATCGTTGACAGGCTATGCTTACTGCAGAAAGCAACCAAACTCAATGTTTTTAGGTAAATGGATAAGCCGAAATTTCTTTATTATATTGTGATCAAGCAATAGTAAATCTATCTGCTGCATAATTTCTAGAACCCAAACAGGGGTACCTATTTTGCACAATTAATATTATTGGTGCCAACCACATATTGCTTTTAAAGCTTTTATTTAATTTATTTTCCTTGTTACAGTTTGAATAAAAAAATGCTCCACAAAAGCGCATGCGCCATGAAAGGTTGAAAACCCCAAAAACCACATTGAGAGAAGGCACCATAACATTATTAAATGGGTACGCTAGAAAAACTTGAACTGTCACAAACCTTGCCCATGATGGCATAAACTTATTATTTGGTACATCATCATCTTCATCATCATCTGATCTATATGGAGACATCTCGTATGATTGCTCTTGAAGTGAGTTTTTGATGATAGAGTCATTGTCTTCAACAGCTTTGATCAAATCAACCATTTTTGCCTATAAAGATATTTAAATCTCACAATGGTTATAAAGGAACCAAATGACACATATTAAAGAATATAAGACGCCAGAAGATCATTGAAAAGACTAGTATTCAGTCAACCCCTGCTAAGCACACGTACAAGCTGAACTCATTACGAGAGAATTATGTTTGGTTAAACAGTTTAACATCAAGTGGATAAATCATATATCCCTTCAAATAATCGCTGAGCACTATAAATACTAGGAAACAGTTGGCTTTAAACAATTAATATTAACAGCAATTAAAACCAAAAGCATTGACATTATTTGACTGACTAAAAAATAAGCAGCCTGCATTGTTAGAAGAAAAGAACTTCTTGTATAGAACTCGAAAAGATTTTTCCTAACCAGGACAAAACGGCTATGAAATCCTTCCTAGTATGATTGTTAAAGATAACATAGAATAGAGCATCAGAAAATTATTTTACCTTTCCATTATTGGCACATTCGCTCACAGATTCTGACTTATCATAACAGCTTTCCTTGGTTTTGTTATTGGCTGAATCGCTGATGGTCAAAGGTTCAGTTTCTGAAAGTTTCTGCACATTGCCTTGTCTATTATTCTCTTGCAGTAGCAAGTTGTTACGATTGTCTCTTCCTTCTATAATTTTCCTGCTTTCACGGACTTCTTCACCCTAGACCAGAAAATCTATATATTAGCCTTTTCACAAAATCAAAAGAGAAAGAGAGATAAAAACAATTTTATTGGCAAAAGAGGCATTTTACTGCAGGTCTAGCTTTCTTCGCATGTATCTTCCCATGCTCTTGCTGCTTCATGTCATTAACAGCCTTCCTTTTTCTATCTTTCTCCTTTTTCTCTTCAATTTCCCTTTGTTTTTTTTCTTTAGCTGCCATTTCTTCTTCCTCCTTCTTTTTCTTCTGCTGCTCCATCATGAACTCCTTCCTCTTCTTTTGCTCATTCGCTTTAATGTCAGCATTACGTTTGGCAGCCTCAGCTTTAATCAGAGAAGGCACTTTGATATTTCTCTTGCCTACATGTTCACATGTTAGGGTTAAAATAACTATAAGAAAGATCAATCATTTGTATTTCTATGTTAAGATGGTAATTTTGTACTCATTGTTGTTACATAAAAGGTCAGGGCAGCACCATGGCGGAATAGGGAGGCGTATTTTGTGCCAGCTGCCATAAGCAATTTTTGAAAGCCATGGATCAAACCCATATTTATCTGGTGGAATTTTGGCCATCCACCATTGACAATATTGTGAGCAAAATCCAAAAGAGGCAACCTATATATTAGAAAAACAAATTTCATTTTTTAAATAACTACCATTTACCTGTAAAAACCGCTGCCGCTTGTTTTTGCTGCACTAATGGAATAAAGGAAGTAAGATTGGATACAATATTACTGCGTGTAGACTTCCCTCCAGAAAAAGTGGGACATCGTTGATTCAAACTATTTTTTCCAGATAAATTTGACCTACTGGATCTTTTACGTACTGATTCGGAGTTTCTCTTGGCACCATTTACTGGATCTTTCATACTATTTTTTCCAGATAACTTTGACCTACTGGATCTTTTACGTACTGATTCGGAGTTCCTCTTGGCACCATTTACTACACTCTTGTTTTCCTTCCCCTTATTTGTAAATCTTATCCCATTTCCATTCTGCATGTCAGGTTTCTTTTTTATTTTATTGGGAGTCCCGTCAAAGTTAAATTCTGAGCTCACAGAATCCTTACGTCCACTAGCTAATGCATCTTGTAAAACTGATGTTGAAGGGTTTGCATTATCTACAATCTTTATTTTTGACTCGGCATTATCTACAATATCAGCTAGTAGTCCCCTGGTAATTGACCTTGTTATTCCTTCTGAACCAATGCCTTTTTGGAATGTACCAGCAATCTCGTCAACATTTTCATTTTCTTCACTAATGCAGGGTAGCTCTGGTTTTGAACTCTTACGCTTTCCTGAACTGCCGAAATTCGAATTAAATCGATCCCAAAGAGTTTGGACCGAAGATGTAAACCGACCATTACAATTTGGTCGGCAATCAGAAAGGGACCTTGGACTCCCATCGTTCACAGGACGGGAAGTCCTTAGACCATATCCCTCCAGAAGTCCATTAGGTAAAGACTGATAAAGGTTTGCTAGGCTATCCAACTTGTATGGAGTAGAAGAATAGCATGATGGAGAATGTATGAATCTAGATCTACCAAGTGATGTATAATCTACGGAATTACTAGGAAGACTCATACTTTCCAATTCCATTTCGTCTCGAGCAGTGCATGGTTGCACATTATCTGTCTGCATAAGGAACCCTTCGAACTCTGGTAAAGCTTCGCCTGTACCAATCAAATTCAAATCTCGTAATCCTGGAGAAACAGACAAACCATCTGAGAATTCAGTATCACCTCCGGGATTGATTCTTCTACTTGACGTGCTTCTTTCAACACAAGTCAGATGCTCTGCACTATCTTGTCCAGAATTAACCTCAAGATGCCATGACCCCGCCTTCTCGTCCATGCTGAACCTCATTGAGTCAATACTAAAACTGAACGGATTTGCTTCTGGCAACATAAGGGTGTCTGAGCTTCGGCCTCTTCCTTCGCATATAAGTTTCTGCTAACAGGAAAATCATTGAAGCACAATCTACTTAGACAAATCAAGTAAAATGGAAAAGCAACTTTTACAACTATACACCTGCACATATTCATTTATATATTCGTTTCAGAGTAGGAGATTACAGAATTCTATCAATGTTCAGTTGCCAGTTCAGTTCTAGTTAAATACAATGATTTTAAAACAAGCTAATGACAAATAGAGAGTCAGAAAAAACTTGGCAGATCTTTAAGTGTAATATTTATAAATCAATAGAAAAATTAATTCTCATTTGCCTCAACTACTCTTTTTTTTTTTGAAGGAATTTGCCTCAACTTTTATTATTCACAATCCAGCTCATGGAAAATAGTCTTTCACTGGTTATCCCCAAACAATAACTTTAGAAACTAGCCTGATAATGGAACTTTTTGATTTTAGAAGAGATGGCTCATGCTATAAGGCTGTGAGGTGTCACAATTTATGACAAGGGAACGAATAAAAAACTAGTTGATATTCCTTTTAATACAGACAAATTGAAAAGGATATATATGTACACAATGAGAAATTCCAGTCTAAAGAACCAATGTCAGGTTAAATTAGTAGCTTGCATGTTTTCAATTTCTCTTTCCTAAACTAATACCAGGCATCAAAGTTACTGTTACAGTTGATAAGATTCATTTCTATTGACCAACTGAGGATGCTCCCTTGAACCTCTCCCTTTATCCTTGTTCCCTCCCATCCTCTCCACCAATCTAAGTAGGGATCCTCTTTATTTCTCAAGAAATGAAGAGTTCCATTACTATAGTTTTGAGTATATATTTCTATAGTATTATTGCATAGAACTACTATATTTCAATACAAAAGGGCAATCAAAACTCAAATTCAACTTTTCCCCTAGCTCAATTGGTTTAAAATGTGACATTTACTCAACTAATTTCAAACAACGAAGATCCCAAAAGTTGAAAGAAAAATAAAACAATGAAAAAACATATATTAAGATTTTTTTTTCAATTCAATGTATAATTTGCTTACCAAAGTTATTGGGAAACAACAGCTAAAATGATGCTTCCCCCTAGATGGGATTACTAGAGTTATTATTTTGGGCTTTATTGGCTTTAAAGATTTATTCTTCATTTCTATTGGAATCGGCTTTACTGAACGCAGACTATTTATTTCATTTTCAGTGTTTTCTATTACATAAATACTAAGGCTTTGCTAGGGAGTTTGGAGGGGAGGGGAAAGGAGGGTTTTGGAGGGTGAGAAATATATAGAAAAATGGAGAAATCTTTCACATTTTTCGAAAGAGCAATTTTTTAGATAATGATAAACTAATGCTTATTATTAATATATTTTTGAAAGAGCAATTCATATCTACTTTGGGTGCATAAAAAAAATATTGAAATATATTATTTATAATGTAGAACGTAATAGATTTACCTCTTCTTTTCTCACTTTAACTGAAGACCCTACCATTTTTTGACTTTCCTTGGTGTCTTCCATCACATCTGTTGGGCTATTACTAGCATGTTGATCTCCTATACCATCCGCCTGATCATGTGCCAAATGGTGAACTTCAATGACAGCTTCAGGATTGTCTTCTTTGATACTTGAGGTTCCACTTGCAGGCTTTTGGTCAGTGGAATCAACTAGCTTTTCCGCCAAGAGTGTAGAGTCAGGAAGAAATTTCTTTGTTTCAATTTCAACCTTCCTTCTCTTATGCTGAGAGCATGAATGCTCCACATTATTAGTAAAACTATCTGTGGAACTTTTGAAATTATGGCAGTCAGTTGAAAAACTGGTAACTTTTCCATTACTGAGCAGCACCTGTGGCAATAAGTCACCATTTTGACCCGAGCAAATGGTATTTGGGGACTGTTGTGCCAAATCAACATTCGTGTCATCAGTATTTGGGGACTGTTGTGCCAAATCAACATTCGTGTCATCAGTAGGAGAACCAGATGAGAACCTAACGTTAAAGTTTGTGACACTTTTGTCTGAATGTCTAAGCAAACCATTTTCAGTAACTGCTTCAGAAAAAGAATCTGCCAGAACTTCCTGCCAGAATTACCATAGTTTTTAGTATATATTTCTATAGTATTATTGCATAGAACTACTATATTTCAATACAAAAGGGCAATCAAAACTCAAATTCAACTTTTCCCCTAGCTCAGTTGCTTTAAAATGTGCCGTTTACTCTCAGCTAATTTCAAACAACGAAGATGCCAAAAGTTGGAAGAAAAATAAATAATGTAAAAACATATATTAAAAAAAAATTCAATTCAATGTAGATAATTTGCTTACCGAAGTTATTGGGAAACAACAGCTAAAATGATGTTTCCCCCTAGATGGGATTACTAGAGTTATTATTTAGGGCTTTATTGGCTTTAAAGATTTATTCTTCATTTCTGTTGGAATCAGCTTTACTGAACGCAGACTATTTATTTCATTTTCAGTGTCCTCTATTACATAAATACTAAGGCTTTGTTTGGGAGTTTGGAGGGGAGGGGAAAGGAGGGTTTTGGAGGGTGAGAAATATATAGAGAAATGGAGAAATCTTTCACATTTTTTGAAAGAGCAATTTTTTAGATAATGATAAACTAATGCTTATTATTAATATATTTTTGAAAGAGCAATTCATATCTACTTTGGGTGTATAAAAAAAATATTGAAATATATTATTTATAATGTAGAACATAATAGATTTACCTCTTCTTTTCTCACTTTAACTGAAGACCCTGCCATTTTTTGACTTTCCTTGGTGTCTTCCATCACATCTGTTGGGCTATTACTAGCATGTTGATCTCCTATACCATCTGCCTGATCATGTGCCATATGTTGAACTTCAATGACAGCCTCAGGATTGTCTTCTTTGATACTTGAGGTTCCACTTGCAGGCCTTCGGTCAATGGAATCAACTAGCTTTTCCGTCATGAGTGTAGAGTCAGGAAGAAATTTCTCTGTTTCAATTTCAACCTTCCTTCTCTTATGCCGAGAGCATGAATGCTCCACATTATTAGTAAAACTATCTGTGGAACTTTTGAAATTATGGCAGTCAGTTGAAAAACTGGTAACTTTTCCGTTACTGAGCAGCGCCTGCGGCAATAAGTCACCATTTTGACCCGAGCAAATGGTATTTGGGGCCTGTTGTGCCAAATCAACATTCGTGTCATCAGTAGGAGAACCAGATGAGAACCTAACGTTAAAGTTTGTGACACTTTTGTCTGAATGTCTAAGCAAACCATTTTCAGTAACTGCCAGAACTTCCTGTATGTCATCAAGTAACTTCAATGGTTCCGACAAAGCCAGCGGTTCTTTATCTGGTGATATTCTCCGGCATCCTTCTTTTAAATCAAGGCTAGTTATTCCATCCCTATTGGTCTCTTCACCATCATCAAAAACAAGTTGCTTAGGAATCACAGACACAACGAAATCAGGGGAAAGCCTTAAGACGGAAACATCCTCCCTAACCTTAGGGTTGGCAGTAGTGAGTCTTGACCCCAAACAAGAAGGTTCATTATCAACTAATCCATCAAAATCAAGATGAACTTTGGCATTAGTTGCAGCAGATCTGTGCTCGGCATTATCAGTGGAATTCACATCAGATGCTATATTTTCTTGGACATCCAAGTCCTTTTCAGCCACAGCTGCTTTAATGTATAATGATTCTGCATGTAAAGACCCGCCGTCTATACTGGAAGAGATCAACAGCCCTTCTTTTGTGTGACTAGTCACAACCCTTGTATTTCTAGAAGCACCAACTTCAGCAATGTTCTCCTTCTCTGCAGAATTCACTGAAATTTCTCCTTCTCCTTGGCTGTTGGGTTGAAACTCATTGACCAAGCTTAAATCCTTGATATGGTCTTCTTGTAGAGACGGCGATCCAGAACCTGTAGCTGCAGCAGTCCAATCACCAGCATTATCACCATCTCCTGACAACCGTTTGGATGCTTTTGCACTGTTACGTTCCTCGAGAGCCTTCTGCCTCGACCTTGACCTTTGCAACTTTGCTAGTGACACTGCTGGGTCATGGAAACTCTCAGAGACTCTTGGTTCTATCTGATTCTGAGGTGAAATAGCACCTGAATCCAATTCTGGAGGATCACTTGAAGCACATCCAGCATTGTTGACCGAGCAATCCGGCAAAACTGAAAGCCTGCGCCCCATATCACCGTCATTTTTAAAAGCACAGACTTCATTCCGTAAACCAACAGGATACTGAACATCATTGAAAACAGCATCCAGATTGCTGTATAGACTGCATTGTTGACCAGTGAAAGGAATTCCAAATTGTGTTCGTGAGAGTAAACCTTCAGAAACAACTTCATGTCTGTTTAAATCTGTATACAATGCAAAAAGATTTATAACAAATCAGGATCAAATTTCCCAACGTAAAATCGGCTTAGAATTTGTTACAACTAAATAAGTGACCTTACTAAACCTTATTGTGCAGATTAATCGTAGTAATAATAACAATTAGCCACTGTAGTATTTGACAGATCCTTCTATTAAGACTATATAAAACAGAAAACAAGAAAATCCATATCGTAACTGAAAATTAAAATATCATTCATATTAATGTGCATAGATTTAAACCAATAGATTTCAGATTTTCAAAATTAAGCAAAATCTAAAATGCTACACTTAACAGAATCAAGGATCTAACAGAAAATAATAACAATTAGAGTTAATTACACTCCAATGTCACTATAATGCATGTAAAAGCTTATAAACCTAAAACAAAATGAAAATTGCAAAATTTCTCCCTCATAATTTCACTGTAAACCCTAATTCATGCGAACAAGTGAAAATCGAGAGAGAGAGAGAGAGAGAGAGAGAGAGAACCTTTGGGATCTGAGTGAGTGAGCCATGGAGGAGGAGGAATTCCGTTGAGGATGAGTTTTGGAAGAAGGTGGTGCTCCCATAGACGAGATTCCTGACGAGCATGCTCGACGATTCGCTTTTTCCGATCAAAGATCTGAACGAAGTGTTTCTCAATCGCCGACATTGTTCACAGCGTCGATGATGTCAGCACCGGAGGGTGAAATGAGAAGAAGAGAGATAGGTTTGTGTTTGGCACATTTCGAATTTCAAATTTGGGGAAATTTAATTTTTGGAACGTTGGATTAGAGTAGACAATAAAGTGTTTTGTTATTTTTGAAAGGATAATGATATTTCCTCTCAAAAAAGAAAGGTTAATGATATTTGGACATCTATTTGATGACAATCGTTGTTTCTCTCTTTTTTTATTGGTTAAAAACAATAGAGAGAGAAGAAAAAAAAAAAAGAGGATAAGAGTAACATGTGAGTATGAGAGAAAAAGTTGTCCAAAAATTGTTGTACAAATATCATTTCTCTTTTTTGAAATGATGCTATAGTCAAATTATTTCAGATAATGTTGGAAAACAAAAATATACCAAAAAGAAAATTGACTATATAAATTTTGTCATAACCTAAGAGCACCTCCAATAGGGGTGGCAAAAGGGGGCCGGTCCGTCGGGCCAGCCCGTTTAACCCGTCATTTTAGGCGGCTGGGGTGAGATTTTGAGCCCATCTCTCTAGTTGGTCCGCCCCTGTTCAGCCCGCTAAAAAAGCGGGTGATATCGGGGTGGGACGAGCTGGCGCGCGGGCTTATTAAACTTTAACTTTTTACTATTAGTGATCGAAATTTTAATTTACACACCCCATAAAAAATTGGGTCAAATGATACCCAACTCAGCTTCAATTTACCCACTCTCTCTGATAAGTGATAAGTGATTCACCACTAATCAACTACCTCTAGAAAAAAAAAAACTGATTCACCTGCATTATAAAACTTTCATCCCAGACTTAAATTCGTCCTCTATCTCTTTCGCTCTCTACTCTTGGTCTGAGTCTGATTTGCTCTGATTCACTTGAGACTTTTTTACTATTAATGTTTTTATAATAGCATCATATTTGTTAATAACAATCGACAGAAAAAATATTTTAAAAAATAGACGGGCCAGATCTCAAGTTCGCCCGCCCCGCCCTACCCCCGTTTTTGGCGGACTAATAGCGGTAACGGGGCGGGTTTGCCCGTATTGCCATCCCTACCTCCAATGCTTAACTCTCCCAATTGTTATTCTGTGGGTCTCACTATGCCACATCATTCTGAAGCAACTCACTTATTTTATATTCCAATTGTGAACTTTAAAATAACTAATATTAGGTCCCACACTTTTACCTCAAATATTAATATTTTATCCATATTTAATTTTATCACAGCTCATATTAGGTCCCAGTATATTAGAAAGGTTGTAATTCTATTTTTATTTCAATCAAAGTGATCAAAATAAAAAGTTGCTTCAGAAAGCAACGATTATTACACGCTAGCCAACTCCAGTACAAATTATTGCAAAATAACCCACTTTTTCAATCTCCACCTGGCGAACCATTGAGAAATTGAGACCGCTGGAGTTGCTCTAAATCAAAACATTGTCGATATTGCTAAATTAGACATCTTTTTTTATAAAGTTGCTAAATTAGACATCATCATTTTGTTTTAAAACTGCATCATACATTCATAATATCTTTCTTTTACAAAAGTAAATGTATTCATTCATTTAGATTGATAGAGTACCAATACAATATAAATTTAAAGTTGCTAAAAAAATGATGAATATGCGAACAAACTCACAGCATTCATGTTGATATCATAAAATACCAATGTATCTATGACTATATTCAAGTCTTCATAATATTCATGTCATCAGATCTGCAACGTTGACGATGTCAAACTCGTTGATTAAATTTGCACTTGCTCAAAGCTGATCCTTCAACCTGAAAAACAAAATCATATTGAAAAACATCGCACTAAGACGGAAAAACAAAACCATACTAAAATCAAAACAGATAGAGTCTCGCATAGACAACAAAATTAGAAAAACAAACGAAAAATATACCGAAAATATGTGGATATCACTTATTTAACTATAATGGAAGGAAAAACAATTCAGATATGTGATTTTGGGTCAAAATTGACCGTAAATCACCTATCTCCGATACATAGAAAGAAAGAAAAAACGGCGACGACAACGGTTTTAGAAGGAGGGAGACGTTTTATTAATTTTTTATACACTCATAAGTCGTAATACCTAAATAACCATCAAAATCAATGCAATAATTAATTATTGTAACTTTTAAAATATTTTTATAAATATGTATTTTTTCTTAAGACAAATATACTCTTATATGATACATTAAATACACTTGATAATATTAAAATAAACAAACATTAAATTGTGGTGGAAAAGTTTTAAATAGTAGCTAAAACTTAAAAGTTGTGACATTTTTTTATAAATATAAAAAAAAGGAAAAAAATCTTATGTTAAGGTTCGGAGGGAGTACAAGAAATTTTTACACAAAGTACTTAAAGATCGGAGGGAGTACTTTGTTTACAAACAAAAAAGAATGGATATATAAATTTTCACAAAAATAAGAAAAAACTTAGGTACAATTTTTTAGGTGTTTTTGGTATGGTTCTTAACTAAATTCACCATGATTTCCGTAAATCCATAATTTTCTCAAAATTTGTTATATCTAAAAAAATTGTATTTTTAGTTAAGAACTATACGAAAAACACCTAAAGAATTGTTGGTGAGTTTTGTCCAAAATAAAATTGGTTATAGAAATATATTTTTTTCATAAAAAAAAGGAAGAAATATTTTTTTTCCTACTTAGATTGTTATGATTACGAGGATTCGAGAATGACGAGGAAGGAGGAAAGGAAATAGAATACAGGATGGTCTTTAAACTTAAAATGGATGTTTGTTTCTTTGTGACACAAAGTCCATCAAAAATAGGTTAACTCAAAAATTATACCACCTGTACAAGAACTAACAACAAGACCCGAGAGGATCTTAAAAAAGGTACTCTGGAGTATTAAAAAATGTTTCTGAAGGGTTTAGATAAAGGAAAATATTAAAGTGTTTCCGGGACACTTCTTAAAGACTATAAATAATAAGTGTTTATAAAAATGTGTGTAATTAATGCATTGATAATCGAAATATTTAATTTTTTAAAAGAAAAATTATTTATTTTAGAATGCTTAAAAGATGCTTCCAAGGGCACTCGTTAACGAGATCATTAGATAAATTCTTAGAAATTAATTTATTTGTTATAATATTCTAAAAATATATTAATGATAGATATTCATTTACCATCCTTGACGAAAGTATTCTCTTAAAAAATGTGAATGATTTTTTCTATTTTTTTTCTTCGCCCCATATTAATGCCCTTGATCCGTCTTGTTTCTGTTTCATGGATCCTAGGGTTCAAGTTCAGACTTTTGGAAATCAAAACATGGTGGAGGCTAGATTCGAACCAGCAATCTTCTGATCATGAGCCTAACAAGTTAACCAACTACTATACCCCGTTTCTTCCCCCTCTCTTTCTTTTCTTTCAAGTAATAATTGGGTTTGAGCTATACAAGTTGTACAAGAACTAACAACAAGACCCGAGAGGATCTTAAAAGAAGAAAAAAAACAAGACCCACGAGGACTGTTTTGAATCCACTTGTTATATCATTACCAATAGTGGCAGAGCCGTTCCTGTGAAATAGGAGGCTCGACTCTCTTTTTAAAATAGGCCCCTAGTAAAATAAAACGAAATTTTTTTGTGTAGCTAAACTTCATTAAAAAAAATTAGAATCAGAAGAACTTCTAAATATGAAAGGAATTAAAAAAAAAATAAGTGAAAGAGGTGAAATTTATCTAACGGTGTCGTTTGGATTTGTCACTCCTCTATTGTGGAAAAGAGTAAAACGAATGGTTTATGCAAAGAAAAAAATGATTGTTGTGATTCTTTCAATGAAATAGCTTTTCAAATTGACTGATTAAGTTATTATACAAATTAGGGGTGATTTGATAGGATCAGATTTATGTACAAAAAGGAGAACTAGAGTCTAGAAGAAAAAAAACTCAAACATGTACTGAAGAAAGAAAATGATATAACATTTTTTTTTATCTCAGTGGGGGGTGGATATTAGACTTAATTTTTTGTTTGAGGCCCGTAGCATTTGGAGGCCCGGCCTGGTTGAGCACCTTGCACTCCCCCAAGGTCGGGCCTGAATAATGGCCAATGGAACTAACAACAATACATAGATTTCTGCTCTTTCCCCAACACATTTTGCTCGCACCCTGCAGCCATGCCCAAAATACCCCTGCGTTAGTTAACTAGCGCAAGTGTAAAATAATGCACAAGTTAAGTTGAGTGGCGTGAGTTAAGTAGCGCATAGTCGTTATTTTTTAATAATTTATTTACTATTTTCAAATTATTTTATTTACTTTATTCTAAAATATTTTATTTACTTTATTCTAAATTATTTGTTCACTTTATTCTAAATTATTTATTTGCTATATTCTAATTTA
>Ga0315914_1005800_pt1 | contig 17806 bp, 9 predicted proteins | sample MpolenodulesMG_FD_203920 | JGI IMG/M metagenome (GOLD analysis project Ga0315914, IMG submission 203920) | Medicago polymorpha root nodule microbial communities from Los Angeles, California, United States - elongated nodules | ecosystem: Host-associated > Plants > Roots > Nodule | place: USA...
AAACAAACTCGAAACTTAAAGGACCTATCTGAAACCTTATAAACTTAAAGGACCTATCCGAAACAAACTCGAAACTTAAAGGACCTATCTGAAACCTTAGAAAGTTAAAGGATCTATCTGAAACAAACATGAAACTTAAAGGACCCGGGGAGGTATTTGGCCTTATATATAAGAGTAAATTACACTCCCCTCCCCTCAATGATGCTTGAATTACACACTTTTTCCTCTTATGTTAAAATATACACTCTTCTCTCTTGAAAAGAAAAATTTATACTCTCCTCCCCTATAAGATGTTTGAATTACAACCTCCTCCCTTAATAATTAAATATGCACTACATTTTAATATATTTTAGGTTTGGTACCACATGCATAGGTTTGGTACCACGTGCATATACGGTCGAGTCTAGGAGCATTGCATACATTATTGTGTTCGGTTGATGAATTGTTAATTCTTTAATTGATGATTGATTTTGTTTAAGTGATACTTGTTGTTCATTGTGATTTATTAAATGATGTCAATGTTGATTATCTAATAATGGGAAGTTGATTATCTAATGAGGTGAAAATATAATTATCTAACGAGGTGAATAATCTATATATGAATATATGATTGACGATGTTTATGTGTTTTATATCTTGTTTCTATTGATTATGGTTATGCGATTATTGTATCGAATATATTCTCACCCTCTAGTTGCGGGTTGGGTGTCTACGCCCTTGTGGTGTAGATTTGTAGGAAGAAGATCTTAGTAGTAGCAAGTCTCTGAGGATGGCTTTGAATCCTACTTGTTTAGTTGTCGTTTTAGGAATCTTTATCTAGTCGATGCTCTGAACTGTGACATCAGGGATTGGGAGATTTACCATTATTTTCATACTTTGGTACTTCTTTAAAGTATATAGTTCAGATGAATATTAAGATATGATAGAGAAAAAGAAAATGGAAAAAATAAAAAAGTAAGTTACAACTTAGATAATCTATTCAATACAATACAGTACAAATACTGCTACAATACGCAGATTTCATACTTAGACGATGCTAGCCTTGATTTCATGTATTTAGGATATAATATATCCAATATAATATTTCCGATAGTATAATCGAATTTCAGATAAGATAGTCAATAAATTCAACCAATAGAAAGTTTGAGGCAATTGATTGCAAAACTTGAAACCATGGTTGTCGAATTCGCGATTTTCACCAAAGATCGTTTGGGTTTTAAAAAAGCGCAGATCGCAAGACCCCACCAAATAGACAAAATTATAGGAATAACCAAGGAAGATAACCTTACCATAATTTTATTTGTTAATTTAATCATAAAGATGAGAGTTTGACCTAAACATAAATTATAGAATTTTTTTTATCAGCTCCCACCACGGAATGATTGTAAAGAAGGGAATAAATAAAAAAATACCTTGAAACCAAAAAATAAATTCTCTATTTAGATGAAAACTATTAAGATGATTACTTTATGATATCACTTTTCTCTATTTAGCTACATGTTTCATCCGGTTCAAATTTTAATTGGTTAGAAATTCACAAAAAAAATATGTGAAAACAGGAAAGGTATTTTGATTTTTAACATTAGAAAAGTTGTTCGACACCATATTTTACATTGTCTTCGAATTAGACTGACCACTCATTTTTCAGAAAAAGATATTGGTACACAGATTTTTACTTCAACGCCGTATCAAATACGGCCGGTTACAATATTTTAAGATTTCCCCCCAACCTCGCTGACTAAATTGATTGCTGGAGACCACGAATAATGTACGGTGTCATGAGGGGAGATGTCAAAACAATCCAATAATGTTGTTGTAACATGAAAATACATGGAATGTGTTTTGAACACCGTCATTTATTTATATTTTATACCTTCTGTGAAATTACAAACAACATTCCTGCAGCTGTTGAATCCATCAGTCATGATCCTTGCTCTTCTTAGTGATTCAAGTATTCCTTTGCTGCATATTATTATAGAGAATTGTCAATTTACTACTACCTAAAGAGCCATCTTTTTATGACTTGGATCAGACATTTGGAAAGGTGCAAGAGAAATTTTGATTTCTAGCTATGTAACATTGAAACTTCAAATCAAATGTGCGTCTGGCGTCTGACATGTGTCAATATGGGACACTAACACAATACTCACACATGTGGTTACATTCAATCACTTTTATTTTCTTAAATAATTACAAGTTAAACATGTGTGAGTGTCGGTATTATGTTCGGAGTAGTATGTGTCGGTGTTTCATAGATTTCTAATGTTTGAATACAACCCTACAGAAAATGGAAGTTAACCGAATGAAAATTTTGACTTTGACATTTAGCAAATTAGTCTTTAGGATGATTACCTCTCCCTAACAAATTGGTCATAAGAAATATCTCCAGGTTTGGGTGGATTGATCATTAGTCCCATCCCATCTGTAGAACATAGGTAAAAACGAGAAAGGGTGAGGAAAAAGAGAACAAGTCACAATAAACTATCCAACAGAAAAGCACAAGTGCTAACTCACAAATATTTATGCTGGAACATTTGGACTAAGTGATATTGATGCAACTTTATAGATCTCATCGACTGTCTGCAAAAGAAAATTAGGATAAAAGGAAAACATCAGCAGTGTAGCTACAACAAAAATTGAAGGTCAGACAATGTGCTTAAACACTTGCATGTTAAGTCAGATGGTCCTATATATTTAGACAACAGGCAATGAGTGCAAAAACCTATTTTACCATAGCAAAAATATTCAGTTCGTCAAATTACATGCGCCATGTACTGTTTCATGATGTCTCAGCTCAGTGGAAAGAGTTAAACTTTGAACCTGAAGGGATGGAGTTCAAATTCCTTAAGGGACAGTTGTAAAACGATCATTGGTTTCATTTTAATTAATAATAATTTCTCTGTTTCCCAATTTAATTTTAAAAAAAATATGGGGGCATTACATGAAATTGTGTCTTCCTATTGATTACATCTTATATGTTCGACAGTTTATCTACCACTTCATGCCGTGACTTGAGCTTCTCAATGATATAAGAAAAACAAGCTGAGTGAAAAGAAACAAGCTGGACTTCCTTGCTTAAAGGTGGCTCCATATCCATCAAAACCTTTTTGTGCAAAGAAAATTACAGTATTAATAAAATGATAAGTAATAAGAAATGTTTATGATCTTCATTTTCTTAATTTTCCTGCAAGTTCTCATCAAATCAAATTTCTACTTGTTCCTTCGTGATGAGGCATCAAGGAACATCTAATTGCATATGTATAACTTGCGCGTTCCCACATGTTCTTTAGATAGTTGGTCATATCTCAAGTTCATAATAATTTGAAGTGGTTTAGTGTTTTTTTTTTGGTAGTGTGAAGTGGTTTAGTGTTTGATTTGATTAAAAACATTAAAACAATAATTTGTATTTTTTTATCGGTGAAAAGTCATTTTTTATTAAGTAGTGCCGTCGTTAGAAATTCACTTTTTAATGTGAATAAGTGGTGTGCAAGGTTCGAACTTCAACTTGTAATATCCTACTAAATTAAGCTCACGGGGACGGTGAAAAATATCATCTTTTCACTAATTGACTAGTGGATAATCTAACCAAAGTTAAGTTCGAACAATGAGAAAAGTATATATAACCTGATTAATTAGTTGGTTTGCTAATTGTTGTAATAAATTGGAGACTAGATTGTCTTCGTATAAAAATGCTATGAATTAATTTGTGTTTTTTTAATTTTGTAAACAAATAAATTGGACCCTGAAAAAATTGAATTAGATTGCTCAAAACGAAATATTCAATCATTAAATAATGGGTTAATTAAGTAGATAGTCCCTATAAATAATTTTTTGACAAGAGTCCCTATAAATATTTATAATTTTGTTTTTAGTCCCTACAAATAAATATCACTTTTTTTAGTCTTTGTAACAATTTTCTTAAGCCTTTTATAATAGAAGGAAATGGAATTACGGTGGATCTCGGCCGGAATACATGGGTTATTGGCCAATAAAAACATTTCGCTGTGAATTCGTGAGGACATTTTTTGTTAGAAATATCATTTCTCTTTATTTTGTAGGGATTAAAAACGAAATTCTCAATATTTCAAAGGAATATTTACATAATTAACCCATAAATAATTGTCCCATTGTTCTTAACAAAAAGCCGCAACCTAGTATCCCTGACAAGGCGTTAGTTGAGGCATGCGTGCGTATGCAAGTGTTTCATGAACAAGCTATGTTTCTCTGTAATAACAGATACTCTTCTGCTCAAAAAATGCAGAATCACAACCTCACTACAAGAAGCGCGTCAACTCCACGCCCTTCTCTTAACCACCACCAACGCCTCTGGCTCCAAATCTGCGTTTTTATTCAACAACATCATCTCAATGTATTCATGTTGTGGTTCACTCAAAGATGCTCACCAAGTGTTCGATAAAATGCCTCAAAGAACTCATGTTTCTTACAATGCACTTCTTGCAGCATATTCTCGTGTATCGGAACAACATTGTGTTTATGCCTTTAACTTGTATACCCAGATGGAAAATGTGGGTCTTAGGCCTACCAACATGACTTTTACTAGCTTACTGCAAGCAGCTTCATTGCATGGAGATTTGTTGATTGGGTTGTTACTTCATGCTAAGAGTTTGAAATTTGGTTTTTTGAATGATATTTGTGTGCAAACTAGTTTGCTTAATATGTACTCAAATTGCAAGGATTTGAGTTCGGCTGAATCGGTTTTTTGTGATATGAATGAAAGGGATGATGTTGCTTGGAATTCTTTGATTGTAGGATATTTGAAGAATGATAAAATTGAGAAAGGTGTTTATCTATTTATTGAAATGATGTGGGTTGGTTTTACGCCGACTGTATACACGTTTTGTATGACTTTGAATGCATGTAGTCGTTTGAAAGATTATTTTTCCGGGAGATTGATTCATGCACGGGTAATTGTCGGGAATGTGTCGCCGGATTTACATCTGCAGAATGCACTTGTTGACATGTACTGCAATGCTGGTGATACACGAACAGCGTATATGATTTTTAGTAGGATGGAAAAATGGGATTTAGTTTCTTGGAATTCTATGATTGCTGGGTATTTTGAGAATGAGGATGGAGAGAAGGCAATGAATTTGTTTGTCCAGTTGAAGGCATTGTGCTTTCCTAAACCAGATGACTATACTTATGCTGGCATTATATCTGCAACCGGTGCTTTCCCGTGTTTCAGTTGTGGAAAACCTCTTCATGCTCAGGTTATTAAAGCAGGATTCGATAGAAGTGTGTTTGTGGGAAGCACTCTAGTATCGATGTATTTCAAAAATCAAGAAACTGAAGCTGCTCTGCGTGTATTTTGTTCAATCCCGGGAAAGGATGCTATTCTCTGGACTGAAATGATAACTGGTTATTCCAAAATGGCTGATGGAATGGGTGCAATTAGATGCTTTTCTGAAATGCATCATGAAGCTCATGAGATTGATGAATATGTTCTCAGTGGAGTTTTGAGTGTTTGTGCCGATCTTGCAATTTTAAGACAAGGTGAAATAATTCATTGTTATGCTTACAAATTGGGTTATGATGTTGAAATGTCTGTTTCTGGAAGTCTAATCGATATGTATGCCAAAAATGGTAACCTTGAAGCTGCTTATTTGGTATTTTCTCAAGTTTCCCACCCAGATTTGAAGTGTTGGAACTCAATGCTTGGAGGATTTAGTCACCATGGAATGGTGGATGACGCATTGAAACTTTTTGAGGAGATCATTAAACAAGGTCTAGTTCCAGATCAAGTGACTTTCTTGTCTCTTTTGTCTGCATGCAGCCACAGTAGATTGGTTGAGCAAGGAAAGTTACTATGGAATTACATGAGCAGCATTGGTTTGGTTCCTGGGCCTAAGCACTACTCTTGCATGGTAACTTTGTTGAGTCGCGCGGCATTATTGGAAGAAGCAGAAGAAATTATATACAAATCACCTTATCTTGAGGAAAATGTTGAATTATGGAGAACTTTGCTAAGTGCTTGTGTTATAAATAACAATTTGAAAGTGGGAGTCCGTGTGGCAGAGGAAGTTTTGAGATTGAATGCAGAAGATGGTCCAACACTTGTTTTGCTTTCCAATCTTTATGCTGCTGCAGGGAGGTGGGATGAAGTTGCTGAAATAAGAAGAAATATGGAAGGATTGATAATGGAGAAAGAACCTGGGTTAAGTTGGATCGAGGCCAAGAATGACATTCATGTGTTCTGTTCTGGAGATCAATCACACCCTAAGGTTGATCAGGTGCAGGCTGAATTGCACAGGCTTAAAGGAAATATGATTAGAACAGAGAACGATGACAGTGAGGTACCAAATGCATGCTATATGGGTTACAGAAGATAAGCCTATGCTATAGAGGTGGAATTTCATTAGAAAGCAAATGTATATAAAGGGATCCTTTCAACCAAAAAATAAAGTATATAAAGGGACTGAAGTTTTAGAGGTTAAGGGTAGTTTTCCCTGATTTTTCACTTATATAATTTCGATTTTCCTTATGTCGAATTGGCCGCTATAGACAACAAACATAAATCTTCTTAGTTCTTGCACAACTTTCCTCTCTCAACACATTTCTATTAGCTGTATTCGGCCACAAACTAAATTATTTTTAGGTGTTACAAAAAGGAGAATATTTCTCAGTTCTCAACCAAGTTAACATACGCTGTCTTGAGCCAATGCCTTTAAGTTTAAATATATATTTAAATCAAATGAAGGGATCCAGATGTAACCGAATCAAATTGAATTAGATTTTTGTGTTAAAGCAATCCAAGTCAAACCCACAAACTTCCCTATTTTCTTCTTTTTGATGGAAACTCTCCTGCCATATACTACTACTTTCATATAAGAAATCCGATACTTGCCTATTTTTTTTTTTAAGAGGTATGACAAGTTTTGAGCTTATATATGTTGATACGAAAATGGTAGTCTTTTGCGAGGTATGGCCACTTCCTGCGGATGGGGTGGGTTGTGTCTTTTGTGACAGACCGGCTGAGTCGGCGGCCCACTTGTTTCTTTCTTACCCTTATTTCTTTCCTGTGTGGTACCAGGTGACTAGGTAGTTAGGTTGGGAGTTTGTGATGCCCATGGGGTTAGCCCAGCAGTTTCAGGCCTTTACGGGTTTAGGAGGGGGGAGGAGAGTTAGGCCAGGTTTACTTCTTGTTTGGCATGCTGTTATTTGGACCATTTGGGTGTCTCATAACGATCTTATCTTTGCTGGTAGCTTACTCCGTGAGGAGCCTGTCGTAGACAAAGTTAAACTCTTAGCTTGGAAGTGGTTTCGGGCTAAGTGTCCTGCTAGTTCCTATTCTCTCCATGAGTGGGAGCTGCAGCTCGTCCTGTGTTTGACTTGGTAGGGTTTTGTGGTGGTTTGGTTTGCCTGGGGTTGCTTGCAGGGTTGGGTGAAGTTGTATCTCCCCTTCCTTCCCGGGGAGGCCTTCTGGTTATTTCTGTTGTTTTTTGTTTTCTGCAAGTGTTTGTCGGGTTCCCTGATGCTTTTGGCTCTCACATTCTTAGAGTTTTATTTTCTTTTTGGTGTTTTTGGACTTTTTTAGGGTCATGTGGGTGTGCCTCGAGCCCCGCCTGTGGGGTTCGGGGGGTTTTTGTCCTTTGTGGAGGTTTCTTGGAGTATCGCTTGGCGGCTCTAGCTGTATATTATGTACTCTTTATCTTTTATATTTGTCATTCAAAAAAAACGAAAATGGTAGTCAAAATCTCGATTTTAATCCTAAGAACTTACTTCCTCCAGTCATATTTATAAGCAAAAAACAATAGTTTAGATTCATCCAATAATCAATATATCTAATCCATAAATGTGAACGAATACATTAATTATTCAATGTACTTAAAAAGTTATTTTTTGCTTATAAATGTGACCGAAGGGAGTACATTTTTCCAATTATATTTGCCCTCAGCGATTATGAGTATATGCAAAATTTTAATTAATTTGGTGGAATTATGTATAATAAAGTTTGACCAACAATTAATCAACTTACTATATATAAAAAAAAATAATAATCACCCATTAATCGTACCCTAATTCTCTTCCACAAATTGTCACTGTGGACCTCATTAAACATTTTAAGTCACTCACATGGTTAAGTGATTTACACTTGAGTTCAAAACTGAGCTGCAGCTACATCGTTAACAATGCCTCCTCTGCGAAAGCGAAGTAGTCGAAAAATAGCTGACAATCCTCCTCAATCTGAAATCCCAATGGAAAATCACAAACACGAGAAGTCTGAATACGAGCTCGCAAGAGAAGAAAGAATCCGAGAAAATCGTGAAAGAATGGGAAAATTGGGTATTTTTGACATTTCAGATTCCCTCAAGCTCAAACGTACTAATCCATCTTCACGTCCAGCCGCATCCAAGAATCCCAAATCTCTCAACCCATCTCGCCGATCTACAAGGTTCTTCCATTTTCACCCTCAAAATTCAATCTTTCATTATATCTACCATAATCCAACAATTCATTTTTTTTCTTTGGTTTTCAGGCTGCAGAACGTTTCTCCGGTTCATTACACTGAAGAAGCAATTAACAAGAGAATTTACTGGAAAAAGAGGGTGAAGAAAACTCGTCCCAAATTACTGCCAGACAGCAGCTACACGTGGTGGAAATACGGTCGTAAACAGCTCAAGGGCTCAATAAGGTATGTAGTATGTATTTTGCACACTTCAAGACTGTTTGGTAAGACACCTCTATTAGCTTATAGCTTATAAGCTCGTTTGACGAAAAAGACTCTGTTTGGTAACACTTTTTCACCACGAGCTTATAAACTATTTTTCATGATTTCTTTTTTGTTTTACTCAGATATTATTCCAAGTGTAGCATGGTGAATTGCCCAGCGAGGAAATACGAGGATCGTGCACGAGATTATCCAACGGTGGTCATCGTAACGTACAATAGGGAGCACACACACCCAAGTTTTTGAAGAGACATATTTTCTGAAGGAGTTTTTTTAAGAGACATGGGTGGCACTGAGGGAAGAAAAATTAGCTGAGATGATACATCATTTTTTGTGTTCAATCCTGTATCAAATGTATTTGTACCATTAGCATTTCTATTTTCCTGTTGGGTAGATAATAGCTTCTTTTGTTAAATTGATTATACAGATATCATGGTTATAAAAAGTGTGATAACAAAGAAGTTGGAAGACACTTATGTGTTATTTGTTGTTATATGTTCCTAGGTCTAACTTCTTAAGTAGTTATAATTAGCCCATAATTATCCCATGCCTCAATTGATGTTTAACCATATCTCTTGTTTGAAAAATTACATTAATTTTTCTATTTTATAGTATAGTTATATACTAGTATCATAATATATGAACCCGTTTGATATTAAGGAATAAGGTAATAGGATAAACAAATTACATTTAGTTACTGTTCAAACCGAATTATACCAATTTTAAAGGATAATTGCACTACTGCACGAGAAAAATGTAAACATACAAATACTGATTATTTTTAACTTACAAATACTAGGAATCAAATTAGTTGTTCAGTAAGTTTGAGATTTGCAGAATATGAGCTCTATATCATATCGTATGTGTGGCGTCGACTACAAGTTTAATTACCATTCCAAAAAATAAAATTAAAGGCCACTTATCCACATTGAAATGTATAACCTGTATAAGTAAACCGGAGCCATACAACTGACTAGGATCTGATATCTCTTACAACAATGAATGATGGTTCAGTGCTCAAGCAAACCAAGAAAGAAAATATAGCTACAATGTGTCATGAAATAAGCTAGACAAGCTACAATTCAAGAAATTTTATCATTCAAAATCACCTAACCTAAACAAATGTTAAATGAATCCGTTCAACAGTAACCAACTGGAAATGCCTAATGGAAGAACTGACAACGAACTGAAACAAGCTAGAATCCAGATGCCAATATGCACGGCTAGTGCCCTCAATGCAGCGTCTACATTCCACGATATCAATCGGATAATAGCAAAAGTCATTTTAAGACCATCTAACAAGGAAATACCAATATTTCAAGTGCTACATTCATATGTGTTTGGTAGCAGAAAAGGATCCCATCAACTTCATGATTTCAGAAGATTGCTTCTATTAGCGCCGAGCAGTTCTAGATTTCGACCGTGGATTTTTCTGCAATGACATCATAGAAAAGAAGACTTAGAGGGTGCAACCTAACAAACCATTAAAGAATCACAAAACCAGCAGATCAAAATCAAGGTTAACATGACACAATACACTAGGATAATTTTTTAACTACTAACAGAAATAGTCTATTTAGTCAACCAGAGAGGCTAAGTTTACTTACAGCCCCAAAGCTTGCTCCTGATCCTGTCGCGGCACCTGTATAAGAAAAAGTGGTCAATATGGTCTGAAGATAACATTAAGAAAGATGAATTACATCCCAACCACCGTCCTTTTTCTTGTCAAAAAAAAAAAACAAGAGGGAGGGAGACATTAGTTTTCAATTTCTTTTTTATCTCTTGCAGTCAATTTCAAGAATGATGGTCCCCAAGTTTCACATTTTGTATGCATGAGATATAACCAACTTAAAAGATATAACAAATGAATAGATTACTTCAATATTAGATGCGTCTTTCTCTAGATATGATGCATAAGTTAATTATTTTTACTCCCCCGTCCCGTCCCTAATTATAAGACCCTTTTGGAGATTTCACTTGTCCCTAAATGTGAACCCTTTACAAACTTCTAGATGCATTTATTACTCTATTTCCAAATATATCCCTTAATACTACCAATTTGTCTTAGAAAGTGAAAGTCAAATTAAACATATTCATAAAAAAGGGTAATTTAGTAATATGCGTAAACTTTTCTAATTTACACATAAAACATAGACATTAATCTAGAAACTTTTCTTAATATATGAGTGAAATGTATCGTAGGGTTTTATAAATAGGGACGGAGGGAGTACAATACTAATTTTCCCCTAAAAGTGACGAGAATCCATTTGCTTAGCAGGAGCACTGAACATTCACCTTATCAAATTCCTAATAATTACTTGCCAGAATATTTCCAAAAATCCACAAAATCCCAATCTTGCAGGTTAACCCGTTATTCTTTTCATTTGAACCACTCTTGTCCCCAAATATTCTTTAGGAGCCCTAACTTCCCTTAACTTCTTCCTTTAGGTATCCATAGAAAACCTAATTTTGTTCTTTTAAGTCCTATATCTTCTGTTGTGCTGCATTAGCCTTGATTTTCAAAACAAATATCCATCTATAACAGCTATGTATTTTGTTAACACTTTGAAGTTTGAACATAAGATAACTAAGAAAAAGTACCTAAGAAAGTACCTGAAACATAGGGAGATGGAAAGACTGAAGTTGCAGCCGGAGTTGAGTTAAACAATGGTGTACTATTACCGAACAGAGAGGGAGTTGATGTTGCACCAGGTAAGGATGATGAGGCAGAACCAAAAAGTGAGCCTTGAGGCGTAGCACTAGATGGTGCAGGCCATGAGGTTCCTTGAGCAGGAGTTGTTGGTGTTCCAAACAAAGATGGGGCTGAAGACGGTGTGTTAAAAAGAGAAGAACCACTTCCTATTGACAAAGATGAAGTTGTTGCAGCGGTCTGTTGGGAAACCAATGCTCCTTGAGTTCCTGAACTGGAAAACAACCCAGCAACTTGAGTTGAGGGTTGTGAATTTGCAGGTAAATGCAATGTTGGGTGAACTCTTTTTGATGCTGCTTCTTGTCTTGCAGTTTCTCGCCGATCAGCCTCAAGAAATGGATCATTCACCTCGCCTCGGCAGCGCTGATCAGCTAGGTATGCTGTTTTCATGGATTCCATGTACTGGTGAATGCTCTCCACCTGAATAAGCATTATTCAATAACAGGTTATTATTACCATAAATTAGAATTGGTAAAGATTTTGGACCATGATTTTATATCTGCGCTTGAAATTTTTGAACAAGAGGACAACCACGTGTTATCATCTCTAATACACCTGATTTTTGTTCTTGTTTGTTACAAAAAACAAGAAATGAAAGATGGTGCAAGGTATAGCATTTTCATAGGAATTGCCATTTTACAGATAAAACAATGAAGACTGGCTTCTTACAAGAACAAAAAGAATGGAAATTCAGAAAGAAATATAAGAAAAGCAATAAAACAATGAAGACTAGCTCCTCCAAGAACGGACACTAAGGAAAATAAAGAAGGAAATATCAGAAAAGCAATGTTTTCTCTGCCCTGTGGCATTAGCCACCCTATGATCAAACAATTATCTGATCCTCCCATTTCTCCAAGCTCCCCCATGAAATCCCCCCTCTCCCTATGGGCCCCACATCCCTTCGCCAATATCCTCCCACTACCTGTCCATTTTGTTGGACACCATGTCACCACCTTTTCCTCATAATATACTTCTCCAAACACATTTTCATTTCTTCCCTTCCTCTCTTCCTTCTCTGGTAAACTTGACTTATCCATGACTTAGAGATCCATCATAGTTGCATATTAATAATATATAATGACTTCAAATTTAAATTAGTGTATACTATGCACGTAGATACAAAGCAAATGAATGAACTACAGGGTGGAATCAGTTTTAACAAAAGAGCTCACAACTTGACATAAACAAATGGAAGAAAAAACGTCTTTTGGCCAGTTAAATTGAAAAAATGATAAAGAATATTTGTTTCTCTTTACCTTTGCAGCCACGTGAACAAAAAAGTCATGTACATTTGTCATGACTTTGGGAAGAGATTGCAATAACGAGGATCCATTACTGGAAGCGTTTTTTTCAGATTCTAGGAGAAGCAGCTGCTCTAACTCTTGAATCCACTGATGACATTCACCAATATATTTCTCAAATCTAAGAATTGTTTGCTGTAAAAAGGGTGATGGTTTCTTCGGAAGACCACTGTAGAAATCAAAAACGGGCACCATAGATGTAGCTGGTGGTTGGCTGTTCAAACTAGGTGTTGTTGCTCCAGGGGTCTGTGATGGGGCAGTGGCACTTGATGCTCCCCCACTAGGATGATGGAACCTTGGACGTAGGATCATAAAGGATCGAACAGCAACCTCTGTATTACGTAACATATCTTTAACAGCCGACATTAATTCCTGTAGCAAAGTTTTCTGCCGTTCCATTGCAGTGCTGATTCCACCGAGTTCCTATTCAACATCAGAAAATATGTTATTTCATGAACAGATCACATTAAACAATATTAAGAGAGAACGGAGCATTTAATCATTTCAAAATATCGGTAGAATGAAAAAAACTGCTTAACGATAAGTGAAAAGTAAACAGAAATAGAACAAAGGATTTCAACCACATCATAAAAAGCCTGCATGCTTAAACATCTCTAAAAATTAGGCTTGTAAGTCTGGTCAGTGGCATTTGATGCATCCGGTTCAAAATGTTAATAATCACACGCTTCCCTTAGATGACAAACAAGATTAATTCAATGCTCAAAGATCGTGTTATTTGAGGGAACATACGTTGATAGGACCGGGAGTTTGGGCCTAAGCCCAACAATAAAGCTAAATAAGGAAGTTAGAGAAGGAGTAGCAGTGACATGTCATATGACTCCACCAGAGTGGAATGTCTACACGACTAGAGAGCGAGAGGGGTGAGGAAAGGCATTGAGAAATATGGTTATGAGAGTTTTTCTCTCTGGTTAGGAGCACAGTGCTCTGGATTTTCTTTCTTCCATTACTTTAAGTGAGCTTCTGCTCCATTTCATACTTAATACAAACAGATTATCTTTTCTCAATTCACAGTTCTATCATACCTTCTGCCCAAATGAACTACTAATTAAATTTCATATGCTTCCTTCACAAAATAAGAGCAAATCACAAAAGTTAAGAGCAAGCTATCAATTAATTTTGCTATAACCTCCTACCCACTTTATACTATAGGAACTAATAGAATTTTTTTTTACTATGGCCAGAAAAGGATGGTATAGTAATATGTATGTTGTTGCCGTTATTAACAGACAGATAATAGAAATGGGCAGCATTAGGCTCTTATTTAGCTGCACGCAAAACTCTAGTAACAATAGTGATACTGTTAATTGTCAGCAGAACATGTTTAACATATAAATCCAAACCAAATCATGCACATTAAATTTACTTCGCCGTTACTAGAAAACATTAATACTTACACTTATATTGTTTCTGTTTAGCATATAAATTCAAAAAAAAGTCATAAAACTGCACACTTTTTTGCCTATATGGTCTAAGAAATAACCTGAACAATGTGGCTTGCATCAACCTCAAATCCATCGTTGGAAACAGACGAATCATAAAGACGATTACACTGATCAAGTCTTTGACTTTCATCTCTATATTCCAATACCCGTTCTCTGTATAACAACACATAACAGTAATTAATGAACTAAAATCGCAACATAACAATAAACCATGAAATAAAAAACCTAACTTTACATTGAATAATTAAAACATACTCAATCTGAAGTAGAAATTTCTGCGAATCAGGATGTAGATCTGCCCAATTGGTGCTGTAACTCGCAGGTGTTTTATCATTAGTGAACAAAAACAACTGCTGCTGTTGCTGCTGCTGTTGCTGTTGCTGTGCTTGAAATTGTTGCTGTTGAAATTGTTGTTGTTGTTGAAATTGGGGTTGTTGTTGTTGTGGCTGGAACAAACTACTCTGTTGTTGAAAAGGGGATTGTTGTTGTGGTTGAAACAGGGTTTGTTGTGGTTGAGATTGTTGAGGAGTGGAGAAATTAAACGCCATTGTTAAAATCGAAATCAAGAAGAACCCTAGTTAAACCCTAGAAACAGAGGGAGAGAAATTGAGATGGTGAAGAAGCGCGTTAAAGAAACGCGCTCAAGCACGCGACTTGATATGGATGATTCTTGAAATTGAAATTGTTACGAGTTCATGATGAAGAATTGAGATTGAGGAATGAATCTTTGATTCTGAATTATTAGTATGAACTAAATTCTCAAATCCCGCGTTCAGAGTCTTCAGTTTCAGTGTGTGCTCAAAAATAAAAATAGGTTTTTTAACGTCTGCGTTACTTTGAGTCAAAAAAACAAGACAAGAGTTCGCGTTACTTTTAAAATTTAGCATATTTTATTTTATTTATTCAACAAAATATTTATCTTTTTTTTTTTTGACAAAACTTAAAATATGTTTCATCTGCTTAAAAAAGTACCAAACAAAACAACAGAAAATCATAAAAACACAGCATAAGGCCAAACAACGCATAACCAGCTTTTATGGTATTAAAATAAAAATTATCTTATAAGATGTTTGGTGGATAGAATACTATTTTGATATTTTAGACAACTTATATTTGATAAAAATAATCGTGACGTGATTTAGCGAGGGACAAGAGCTTTGGCTTTTGTTTCTTCTTTTACTCATGTTTCTAAAACAGTTTTAGGTTCAAACATAATACAATTGAAGTTGTCATGTCATATCCTTTATTTTTTTAGCGGATCAAACACATTTTTAAATTTATTTAAATTATCATCACATTAACCAAATGTTAATTAATGAGTTTTATCATAAATGAATTGTTTGATTATCGAAGTCATTTTTTTGAAAATTAGAGTATTAACATCAAAAAAGTTATAGTATGAACCGGAAATTAATTTAAAATGGATTTATTTATTTTCAACATATTTTGATTTGCCTCTAAAAAAAAAAACATATTTTGATTTTTTTAGAGGAAAACATATTTTGATTTTAATATAGTTTTAAGAAATTTGGATGTCTGTACCAAATCGACATTTTTTTTTTGGAAGATTGAGAAAAAACAACTAAAGAAAAATGAAAAACTATTTTTCTATGAAGTTGTGTTTTTAGAGGACGATGATTGGTTCAAGCTGCGACAATTCAGATGGTGTGAAAGAGCAACAGTGTAAGTTCTAAATTGGGAAAATCATTAAATTGGTTTTTTACTTTCTAAGAAATTCTCAAATAGAATTTTGAAAATATGAATATTAGTCTCTCACTTCGTAAGAAACTCTCAAATAAATTTTTAAAAATATTAATGTTTTAAAATGATCTCTGATTTTTTTGAATTGTCAATTTGGTTCTTAAATTCAACCACTTATGATTAATTAGATTTTAATAAACTACTATCAATTTGGTTTGGTTCTTTAATCTCTCACTATCAATTTAGTTCCTAACATGTTTTTAGAATAACTAATCTGAGTAAAAATTATTTGAGACAATGACTTTTTAAAAATATTTGTAATTTAAGAAATGCAAATTTATTCTTATTGCAAACAAATTTAAGGAATGCAAATATTCATGATTTAAGGAACACAGATTTATTCCATGAGCAAAATGTTTTTTAGGAACGCAAACTATGGTGCAAGGTACCAAACTGTCAACAACATGAAATATTTGAGTGTCTCTTGGAGGAATGTACTTGTGGTCAAACTCCTTGAGAAAAACCTTGGTCATAGCATCATAAAGAGCAAGTTGGAGAGTATATGGAAAAACATGGTAGGGATCGAGTTAATGAACGTTAGTCATACTTTTTACATGTTAAAGTTTGATTGAGAGGAGGGCGAGAACAAAGTCATCATCAGATGATCATGGGTGATCTGTGATCACTACTTGGTTGTTGGACAATGGACACCATCATGCATCCACTACAAAGATCATCACAACCATGGTGTGGGTAAGAATTCTCATCATCAACCTTGTTTTTTATGACGAAAGTATTTTGTAGGCTTTTACCTCATTGGTCGGCAATTTCTGCATACGTGCGTGAAATTTGACCTCGCAAAGTTGGTTATTTGTCGTGTAGGGATGAACCTAGAATGGTACCAAGTGCAATACGTGGGTACGCGTAATTTGTACGCACCGAGGATGTTACGACCATGTGATGAAAGATTGCCTTCATTCAAAAGATAAACTACGAGTCATGGTGTTTTCAGAAGATGATTAGATGCTCGAAAGAGCTTTGGCTTTTCAATCTGGACGTTTTTCTATGAAAGGGCTTTGACTTATTGATCTGGATGTATTTCTATGTTTCAAGTTGTTTGATGGTTGTTGATGCTCGATGTTTGTCACAATGAGTTGTTGGTGTGTGGATTTGTTCTGCGTTTGCAGCTGGGTTCATTCATTAGTCCTCAAGAACTTAGTTCGGGTACACATCATTTCCTTTTGCAGTCTGATTTTGCAGCCATACACAAGTTCGCTGCAATTTGCATGTTTTGTGTGTTCATTTGCTTGGTTATTCTTTTATGTTTTTGTCAATGTTTTTAACTTTTTTGGTGGATTCCACTTTCATGTGCTTGTGGTGTCTAAGTCAAATTTTTGGTCACACAATCATTGTATTTTCTTTTCATTTTAATCTACTTTTCTTTCATGCAAAAGTTTAAATATAGGGTAAAATATGTTCTTGACATACCTTTTTCGTTTTTAATCTAATTTTCATTTTAGTTTCCATAAAATATTTTCTTCAGTTTTTAGTCTACAAAGGTTTTTAATCCAATCAGAAAATCGAGTTACTACTGCATGCTTAAAATGATTCAAATTTCTTAACACGTGCAACAATTAATTAATTATAGGTAAAATTAAAAAATGTATTTAACCCAAAACCATTAATTTTGGACATTCTCTCTTCCCTCCTAGCAGTCTCCTCCACTTGGAAATTCCAAATCAAACCCACTGAACTCGACCGTTGAAGTCTCACTCTCTATTTCACACTTCAAAACCTAAGCTTCTATCATCCATCATCAATGCCTCCTCTACAGAAACGAAATCGAACTGAAATCGACAATCCTCAACCAGCAATCACAATGAACAATCATCAACACAAAATATCTGAATACGAGCTCTCCAGAGAAGAAAGAATCCGCGAA
>Ga0315914_1005801_pt1 | contig 17806 bp, 13 predicted proteins | sample MpolenodulesMG_FD_203920 | JGI IMG/M metagenome (GOLD analysis project Ga0315914, IMG submission 203920) | Medicago polymorpha root nodule microbial communities from Los Angeles, California, United States - elongated nodules | ecosystem: Host-associated > Plants > Roots > Nodule | place: USA...
AAAACTGCTACAGTTGCAAAACTTAGGGGGCTGTTTTGTAGTTTTTTTTCTTAGGGGACCAAAATCGCAACTTTGGAAAAGTTAGGGGGCTAAAACTGCAATTAAGCCTATATTATTTAGTTAAGGCTGATAGAGAACTTATGCCAAAAACACTAGAACTTAAAGGACTGTGTATTGAATGGCGTGAATGGATCTACCTGGTCTACGGGTGCAGACACATTATTATGCAAGTTTTCCATCATTGAAGTTGGCATACCATAAGGCTATTCCCTAGACAGACTTTGCATAGTTACGTACCTATCATCAAGTCTAGGTCTAACTTGAGGATGAGGAGACGTAGGAACACTGGTAGACACGGGTACACCAGCAATAAATGGAGGCACAAAGGTTCTCATTTCTGGTCGTGTCATTGTAGCGGTTGTTGTCGGAGCGGTTACTCCCATTTCCGTCGAAACCAACATAGTCATGGTTGCACCCACGACCGTTGATACATTGGCACCCACTGTGGGGCAGATGTATGTGTAAATTGTGCTTGTGAAGAGGACTGCAATGATTGTGATGATGCAGAACCACCACTATTGGTGGATTTATATATTGTTTTCAAAGCTCTACCACTTCTTAAATGCATGCACACGATTTTCACAAGAAAAGTTAGAGAAATGTTTGAAGAAAAAAAAGAAACTTATTTTCAAAATTTGCACAAACAGGGTCCCACCGGGTGAGCCAATTTGGTTGCCGGTGTTTTTGGCAAACAGGAAGGGCTGGTTTTGGTTATTACAAGCAAGATCAAACCAGAAATCCTAGGACATGTTGTGTAAAGTTTTTTTAGAAAATAGTGAACATTCATCAAATTCATAGGTTACTTTTTGAACGGTCTGATTAAATGAAGTTCTGATTAAATGAAGTTCTGCTACATAATGAAGTGATTATATAATGATGTGAATATAAGAAATTGTGTTATATAATGAAAAAATGTTATATAATGAAGTGATTATATGATGATGTGTTGCTTTGATGATGTGAGGAAATGAGGATGTGTAACTATCTAGTCGAGTTTTACATTGTTGAAGTCTTATATGGTGTCCATGCATTCATAATCAGTTCTATTTGACGATGTCCATTTGACATTGTGGGATTAATCAGTAATATACCTCTAATATCCAATTATTTGATGTTTTTGGATCACTCAGTAACAATACCCATGATATCCAAAAACGGATTCCACATGCATATAGAGCCAAGTTAGCGCATTGCATACATGTTTGCAAGTGTATTTGAAGATGTGATATGTGACGATGTGTTATGTGTAGATGTGCATATATGAAGATGTGATAATTGTTGATGAGTTACGTGATAGTAATGTGTGAATGATGTTTACTTTGTTAAATGCAAACTTGGTGTCTTTAATTGATGTTGATGTGATAATATGATTATATGATGTTGGATGAGACTTGTTAACCTTATAACATGAATATATATGCATATGCAAAGTATGAATACTGTTTATTTGTGATGAATATATGTTGAATGAATAAATGATGTATTGTTTATCCTGGAGCTATACATGCGTTTGTATTTTCCTTTGTGTTGAATATTTCTCACCCTCTTAGTGTGGATGTGTCACCTACACTCTTGGGAGTGTAGATTTGCCGGAAGAGGAAGCCTAGTATATCTTAGTCTCCGAGGATGGCTTTGGAGCCTACTCGCTCAGTTTTATTGCTTTGAGAGTCTGTCGTGTCGAAGCTCTGATTTGTGACACTAAGATTTTTGGGGATTTTATCTTTATTATTCTCAAACTTGTTAAGTTTCCATTGAATCACGTTTTTTTTTATGTTGAAAATTGTGATTTATTTTGAAGTGTTGTTTTTAATGACTATTCTGCTGCGATGTTTTCTTATACTATGAGAATTACACTTTGCTTTGATGAGATATGTGACCCCTTTGGATGCTTTGTTATTATTTATTGAATTTTTTGTTGAAAATATTTCTTGGGGTTTAGGGTGTTACAATCTTTAATTCGCACGAGTAACTAAATTCTATTAGGGCCGGGTTCTAAAATGAACCTCTATTTTATTTGTTGGATTTATTTAATTTAAGTTCTTTATTAAGTTATTTTATGAATCTTGTTTTATTTTATCATGCAAATTCTTAATTTCACCCAAAGTGAACCACCCATAAGATAACGGTAATTAGGGAGTGTCAAACCTAATATCAGTGAAAACATACTTGAATAAGGAAGTAACTAAGGTAACGGTGTAACCACCAGAATTAGGGAATTAGTAGCAACAACGGTAATTGCACCTATGAACTAACATATTAATTTCACTCTTCTTACATCCTTGGTAAGGTAGACGACACAAGGCTGCCCATTTGTAAAATTACCGAGAGGGAGATTATGTTAATGAACTTCTAAGATTCATAGACGATGGAACCTTTAGGAGGGTGGAAAATTTAGGAACTCTACTTTAAGTTTGTGTTTCAATTACCTTTGAGAGAGTAAGAACCCCACATACATCTACATTCGAAGGTACATCCCCCTATAGGATTGATGACCATAAGCATTGACGCGCGTAGAAACTCCGGTGCAAGGTTGCAGCTTGACAGCTGAAGGGGAATAAAATCCCACGAACTCATCACGTAAATAGAAGACATTGAACCAATCCCTGAGTAATGTTTGACCATTAATTCAACAAATGAATAGATGAGATTCAAAGAATCTTAACCGCCACTGACATTCTGCAATCAAAACAGGTTACTCCTAAACTCTTGCTCAAAGTAAACAAATCAAATTGCACAAACTTGCCCCCTTTACCTTTTATTTATATGTTTTATTTATTGTTTTCTATTCTTAAATAAGTAACGTGAATTGTCTAGTTGAAACGACAATTCTTGTGGATATGATACAATACTCTACTTACATTTTATTACTTGGTAAATAATTTGGTACACTTGCGTAAAAAATGTAAATAATTCGAGGATGAGGTTACTAACCAATTTCTTTTGATAACACACAAAAAAACCAACTTAAAACCTAATTTAACTCTTATTATATTAACTCTCTTAACATATGTATGACATTAATATATGGACTAAATTCCATTCTCACACAGACCAATTATATAATTTTCCCAAATAATAAACAAAGGCAAGTGGCAACTTTGATGATGATGCTTCTATGATATTCCTCTGCACATGTTCAGGAAAACATAGGTATCGGATATAATTCGAGATGCTCAATTCTAACATGGATAAATTCAGTGACCATATTGTTCAAAAGCTATGTATGACTTTTCTGACTCAGACGAATGTTTCAACATTTTTCTCAAATTAAAGAATAAAAATATTTGATGATGATCCTTCTTTGCAAATTTGAACTTTACATTTGGATATGATAATCCTTCATTTTTCCACGTATCATGAAGAAGAAGCTTCTCTCAATTAAATGTGATGTAATGACCTCAATAAAATAAGTAATATCATGTGCTATAGAGCAGTATAGACTGCAAATTGCGGTGATCAAGAGGTGCTAAATGGATTGAGTATGTACAAAAATTAAAACAAATTTTTGATTGCATTTTTAATCGTCTATTTGTTCACACTCACATGAATCTGGGTTGGGAAGTCCTACTTTATGTCTCCTAGATTAGGATTGGAGTGAAGTCCAGAGTTTGATAGCCACCTCCAGTATGATATTGATAATACTAATTAATATTTGTTATTTTTTAAAAGAAAATTCTATTAAGAATTTATATATAATTGAGTTTAACATGTTGCACAGTAATACTATTTTAAAAAAATATCTACATGGAAAAATATAAAAAAAAAAAACATATACAAAAAATTGCATCAATAAATTTTAACTTTTCTTACAAAGATAAATTGTACTCTCTCAGTTCGTTTTTAAGTGTCATTTGACTACGGATTTAACGTTTCTATTTAATTGTCGTTTTGTTATTTTAAGGGTACCATCTGTCACTTACACCATTTCCCAATTACTCTTATTTTTTTCAATAAAACTAATTAATGTTATATATTTGAAAAACTAAAGTTTGTTATTTTTAAACTTTTTTTTTAAAAACAAACTTTTTTTCATAAAAAATATTTGTTTTTTATTATATTCAACATTCAAATCTATATCACATGGTGTGAATCTAGTATTAGTTGAAACCAATTTTGATTAAAGGAGTTAAAGAAAAGTTTAATTTTTCTTTACAATTATTAAAAAATATGTGTACAATTATTAAATTATTGATAATTGTTTGTTTTGGAAGAGAGGTAAAGTGTGTTAAAAAAACTAAGAATTTGTTGAAGAAAAAGAAAGTAACAAACAATTGTTTGTTTGAGAGAAAGATAATATGTTAAGTTTATTGGAAAGAAAAAGTGTGTGAAGAAAATAAGAATGTATCGATGGATTAAAACCAAGATATAATAGAAAGATAATGTGTAAAAATACATTTCTTTAATTTAGTGTTACTATTCTAAAGCGACACTTAAAAAGGAATGGAAGGAGTTGTTAGCGGCATGTATAGATATTAGGGTTAAATATGTTTTTGGTCCCTATAAAATTGGGTACTTTCAAGTTTAGTCCTTACTTAATTTTAATAGTTCTTTTAGTCCCTAAAAAAAATTATGCACTCAGTATTAGTCTTTCTTCAATTCAAATTTGTTTAATTTATGCTTAAACTCTTGAGTTTTTGAACAATTTTTTACAGACGTGTTAAGAACATTACTAAAAGTTCCTCTGCAAAAAATTGTCGCAAAATTTGATTTCTACGTCCAGATTTTGTTAATTTTATCTTTAACTTTTACCGTTTTAAAAAATTCATGTTTAATTCGTTTCATGTTAAAAAATTCTAAATTTTAGTAAATGAACATTTCTTAGTGTTCTAAACTTGTCTCAAAAAAATCGTTCAAAAATTTAAGAGTTTAAGGATAATTAAACAAACTTTGTTGTAACCGGGACTAAAATTAGAAGTAATTCTTTTTTGTAGGGACTAAAAAACCTATTAAAATTAAGTAAAGATTAAACTTAGAAGTTCCCAATTTTATAGGGATAAAAACATATTTAACCCTAAATATTATAATTATAATTATCATTTGAAGAGTTGAGTCAGAAAATAGTAGGAGAGAGATGCTTTGTTAGAAATCATTTTTGTGTAGACAATATAGCACAAGAAAGTGACAGGCATGTAGAATGGTTGTGCCACATTCAAATGAATCAAAATATATAAAAATTTAAAAACTAAACAAATGCATATCAAACATAATGCACTTGCAACAAACCCTGTGCATTCTTTAAACAATGTGAGGAATATAGTTTCTTGGTGAACATATAAGGGTATATAGCTATGTCCTTGCTTTTTACTACAAGTAGAATGTTTTCGTGCATGTTACATGGTTGTGAGTGTCATGTTCATGATCATACACTCAACTAAGAAAATTGGTTAAAGATTTCATAAAAGAATTTTTTTTAAAAAAAAATAAGTGTTATTTTTGTCAATATAATAATTACAACAATTTTTTATAAAAAAAAAAGTTCTTTTGACTTCTTATATAGTGTTTTTAGAACACTCATTAAGATCCTTCTTAGTTTTGTAATTTTTTATAATGTTATGAATAAACTATACGAAGACAATAAGTTAAAAATATTATATAAGTGAGATCAAACCACGTAAATATAAAATTTTAGATTAAAAATACAACAATCAAGTGGAGGCAAGTGGGGTCGGTTGATCCCATTGCCCCCACATTGCATCCATGCCTGACTATTTCACAAATGAAAAGATTCATGCATGGTGGTTGATCATCCCTCTTATACTGAATTTCATCATTTTTTTTGGTTCTTATAGGTTCACTTAACTGGAGATATAATTATATTCGAGTTATTGTTAGATATTAAAGGTGAACATGTAATCGAGATTTCATTAGTCAATTTAAGCATTGTTATTTAGATAACAATTTTCTTGTGTCCAATAACCTTTTTTTTGTTGCGTAAACTAGGTATCTCTGCATACAACAACAAAGATTAATCTCTCGAGTCTTGTAGGACTTAAATTGGTGGCAAATTCGCTCTAAGGTTTTGTTTGGGAGTTTGGAAGGGAGATGAGAGAAAGAGAGGGTTTTGAGGGGTGAGAAATTTATAGAAAAATGATGAAATCTTTGACAGTTTTTGAAAGAACAATTTTTTAGAGAATGATAAACGAATGCTTATGATTTATATATTTTTAATTTTATGAATATTATAACAAAATAGATTGAATTTAAAAAAAATCATATAAACTCTTTCAATAAAAAATTAACCCCCAATACCCTATTCTCCCAATATCTTCTATTTCTTCCACTTGCTCCTTCCTTTTTTCGAAACCCTCCTCTCCCATCCTCTCAAAACTCCCAAACAAAGTCTACGAGTTTTAACGTTGTTGCATACTCAAGACTAAATTCGAACACTAATTAAATTAGAAAAGACCCACGCCGTATCATATAAGCGTTCTTGGGTGTGCAATAACATATCTATATATTCAATGTATATATATATATATATATATATATATATGATTTTGTTTTTTGTTAATATTTTTTTTCTCTTTTAATGAGTCAAATCAATTGTTACAAGTTATGTATTTTACACGTTATCTAATACAATATTGTTAAATTTTAGTTGCTTAAATAACATTCTCTTCTATATTTGCTACACTACCACAACAAATATGAAACAATTTCCATCTATTTTCGATGAGCATTAGGCTCTATTTTGAAAGAAAAACAAAGATAACATTCAAAAAAAGAAATAAATGGAAAACATAATGAACACCTTATTAGAGGAATCTCATTGATGTGACTATTTCCATTCAATTCAATGTAATAATAAAGTTGTCATGTATATTTTAGTGGAAGAAAATCCAAGTAAATAATGCTTAGGTAGGTGATGACTAGACTTCTATTTCCGCAGGATTGTGATGGCAATACCATCAAAAAATGGACTTGGATCTACTGTAGTAAAAAAGGCTGCATTTAATTGACAACCTTTCCCCTAAAAAAAATTTGACGACAAATTAAAAGTGCTATGGAATATTTGAATTTGATTCCCTTAAATAAATGATAAAAAGTTTGATTTGTGTCTATTGTTAATGAAAAAAATATTAATAAAAAGAAAAAAAATTCTATCTTGTGTCTCTTACCTATTATTCGAAAGAGATTAAACACAGTTAGAGATAATACAAACTTTACACATATAACTTGATCAAAAAGAATACATTCACACAAATTTTCGATCTCATTAACTTGAGATTTACCTACACATATTAAACATCTATTATTTCTTAAAACAAATTTACACAACTATTAAATTATTATCTTTCTTCTTAATTATTAAATATTTTGTATTTTAACTTTTATTCATTATGCAAAATTTCAAATACATTGTCACCATACTACAATCAGTCATATATATGACATTAAAAGTAATTAGGATGAAAGTTAATCATTATTAATAACTTAATGGTTATGATCGATTGAGATTGTAAAAATTACTTACACCTAAGGCGTGTATGAATTAAATTCAAATAAAAAATATTTATTATACTATATACTACTTAAGTAAAGTAGTCTTGTAGGCTTGAAATATATATTTTTTTTTACATGTAGCTTGATTTTTTAATTAAATAGATTATTAAAAAAGTATTAGTTTTATGCATTTCAAAAAGGTTTAACATTATTCGAAATGAATGTAGGTTAAGTCATAAACTCTTGTAAGTCGATCTAACATATTTTTAAGATAAAAGACGTCAGTTTTGATAATAAATATATATTTTTTTTTTTAGGGAATAAAAGAAATTTAATGTCTTACTTTTCAACCTAAGATTTAAGTTTTTCCCAAAATCATCATTAGTTTCTTCTTTTTCTCTGTACCTTTCTCACTCTACCCCACCAATTATGTGTATAAATAGCCAAGAAACCCAACCGTTTTTCTCAAGCATCATTTCCTCAAAGCCTTAAAAAACTACTCTTTCATTCATTGACTCATCAAAACCTCTTCAAACACTTCTCTTTTTTTCTTCTTCATCATCTCTTTCACCTTCTTTTTTCCTCTTACTTCACTTTATCCACAACCTTAAATGGTGCTATTATCCAAACCAACATCAGAACAATACACCTATGTTAGAAACAACATGCAACCAACCACATTTTCCTCATCAATTCCTCTTGTAGACCTATCAAAACCAGATGCAAAGAGCCTCATAGTAAAATCTTGTGAAGATTTTGGATTCTTCAAAGTCATAAACCATGGAATCCCTATGGAAGCTATATCCCAATTGGAATCTGAGGCCTTCAAATTTTTCTCTCTGCCTCTAACAGAGAAAGAAAAATCAGGTCCTGCAAATCCATTTGGGTATGGTAACAAAAGTATTGGACTCAATGGTGATGTTGGTTGGGTTGAATACCTTCTTCTCAATACCAATCAAGAACATAATTTCTCTCTCCATGGCAAAGACATAGACAAATTTAGGTACTTAATACATCAAATCAATCTAATTTCTAAACTCTTGAAAGAAAAAAAAACTTCTGTAATTTTTCATTTTAACCCTCTAAAACCCTGATAATTTGAAGTTCGGGTCAGAGACAAGTTTTGTCTTAACCCTTTGGTTATCAGGAAAATGAACTCTGATAATACGAAATTCAACTGAAAGATAATTAAAATCCTATTAAAAAATGTTAATTAATTATTGTATTTTTTTTATGTGGCTATTATTTTTAGGTGTTTGTTGAATGATTATAAGTGTGCTATGAGGAATATGGCATGTGAGATACTTGATTTGATGGCAGAAGGATTAAAGATTCAACCAAAGAATGTGTTTAGCAAGCTTGTGATGGATAAACAGAGTGACTCTATTTTTAGGGTTAATCATTACCCTGCTTGCCCTGAATTAGCTATAAATGGTGAGAATTTGATTGGGTTTGGAGAACACACAGACCCTCAAATTATTTCACTTTTGAGGTCAAATAATACTTCAGGATTACAAATTTCTCTTAGAGATGGAAGTTGGATTTCAGTCCCACCTGATCATAGATCCTTCTTCATTAATGTTGGTGATTCTCTCCAGGTACATACAACATAAATTAATCATGATAGTTTGCATACATATAAAGAAAATGGTCTTCTTAACGAGTGTTCCTGTGACACTCTTTAAGCTATCCAAAATAAGCAATTATTCTTTAAAAAATCAAATATTTCAATTTCCAAGGCATTTTTATAATATACTTATTACTTATGGTCCTTAAAGAGTGTCCTGGAAGTACTCGTTAACGTTTTCTTAAAGAAAAAAGTTATAGTTGACATGTAAAAGAATTAATTTGCATGTGGATAAGCTTTTCATTTTGTTATTTGCTTTTTGAAAAATGTGTTGAAAATTGATAACTTTGGTTGACTTGTTAGTTATTCCAATCCATATACACCTGGTCATTCAAATCTCTCACTCTCTCCTTTCTAAAACATCATGAAATTCTCAAAAAAATAAATAAATAAATAAATACTATTGCAAAAAGTTTTGCATCCATATGTTGTGTCAGCATGACCTTTTAATAATTTTACATGTAGAATAATAAAAAATTGTACACAAAAAAAAAAAAAAAAAACAAATCAGTAAGTGCCTTTAGGACAATTGTAAAAAAGAACACATTAAAATATTGAAGTGAAAATAATGTATTTAAATTCTTAAAAATTTAAAAATTGATTTTTCAACACAAACTTTTATTTTTATTCTTTAGCAAGGGTCACATGGACATAAAAAGGTAGGTAGTGTATTAAATTGTCTATTTTTGGGTAGTGTATTAAATTTGTCTGTTTTTGGGTATATATTATAAAAATGTGCTTCAATTCATGTAAAAAAAAAAGTGATAAATTAATGAGGGGTATTAATAATAATTTGAAAAAAAAAACTTTTTAAGATTTTTTTAAGTGAGGTTTATTTTAGATATAGAGGTAGTAAATTAATTAATTATGTATTCAAAGGGATTTGTCTCATGATTTTAATGTGATTATCTTTATTACTTGACTAGACTAGTAATCTAACTTGGTTTTCTTGTCTTGTTCACTTTTTCTCTCTTGATTTGGTCGGTGCTTTAACATAGGTTATGACTAATGGGAGGTTCAAAAGTGTGAGACATAGAGTTTTGGCAAATGGGATCAACCCAAGGCTCTCAATGATTTACTTTGGTGGACCACCTTTGAGTGAGAAAATAGCACCATTGCCTTCACTCATGAAAGGAAAAGAAAGCTTGTACAAAGAATTTACATGGTTTGAGTACAAGAATTCTACTTATGGTTCAAGATTGGCTGACAATAGGCTGGGAAATTATGAAAGGATTGCTGCCTCCTAATACAAGAGGGTTGTAATGTGGTTCACTAGTCAATACAAATGTGTGTGTGTGTGGGGGGTACAATATATACACTATAATATTATAAAGGTTATTTTTTGTTTGAAGTCTTTTTCTTTGTGCTACTTTAAGGTTACAATTATAAGTCATAACGTGTCATAGATATGATAGTGTTTATTCCCCTTTTGTTTCAATACTCATGTATGCACTTTTATAAGGAAATGGAATCTGTTTGTGCTAACAATTTGCCATGTGTTTGATTTGGGTTTTTCTCTTCTTAATGTGGGACTATGATTAACAATGTATAATGTAGCTACTTTTCTAATAAAATACTTTTACATCTTATTTATCTTATGAGTCACTTGAATTTTTCTCAATACACTTCGCACCTAACATAAATCTTGATTCTTTCATTATTCATGTTTGAATCTAACACGAAGGTGTTGTATTTATGATCTTGTCGTTAAATTAAAAAAAAAAGAACAAATTGTGCATAAATAATCATGTTTGATGTCATCAGTATTTTTGGACCTATCACCTCAATGTTAAATGATCCATAAACATTTTTTAATAAAATTGACAGAAAAAATGGATGATGATATAAATAGTCTATGACTTAAAAGACCAATTTATAACAAAAGGATCTTGGAACATATAAAAACTTTTTATAGGCATCTAACTTAAGAATGGCATAAGACATTTGACTTATGATCAACCAACATCTAGTTGTTCTCATTCTCTCTCTCTTCTCTCCTTCTCAAACCCTAGCCGTCACCCCTTTCTTCTTCTTCTTCTTGCCAGAGGGGTGATTTAGGGTCAATTTTGACTCAAAAGTCACCCCTCTGAGTTGTTTTTCCTTATATCCTAATTGAATAAGTGATTTCACATATTTTCTGTTTTCTTTCGTTTGTTTTTGTGATTTCGTCGTCTCTGCACGACTCTGTGTGTTTTGATTTCCCGTCTTTGTGCGGTGTGTTTTTTGATTTCCCGTCGTAGTGCGGTGTTTATTTGATTCAGGTTGAAAGATTAGCTTTGAGCAAGTGCAGATCCGATCAATGACAATGACTTTGGCGTCATCAACGTTACAGATCTGGAGACATGAGTATTCCGGAGACTTGAATATAGTCATATTAGTCATATTTGTAGGCATAGATACTTTGTTGTTTTATACTATTAACACGGATGATGTGAGTTTGTTCACAGATTCATCATTTTTATTTTTAGCGAATTTGGATTTGTATTGTATCGATGTACTCCATCAATTTGAATGAATGAATATCGTTATTTTTGTCAAAAAAAGACATTTGACTTAAATTTTAATGGTAAGATCAACATAAACCCCCATCTAAGATTGAAATATGAAAGAATATAAACCGCGTCATGCCTTACTAGATTTGATGTGGACATAATTTTGGTAGGTGAATCTTGATGAATAGACCGTAAAACTATCTTACGTTTTTATATCAGGTCTAACTTATTATTATAAAATTGGTTTATGTTTTTTTAAAAGCTAAGAAAATATATTAAACGAACGAAAAATGTTTATCTAGCACAAGACGTACCAGAAAAACAAAGAGGTAAAGTATGTTATAACACAAAACTAATGCAAATGCAACAACAGAAAAACTTAAAAAATTGCCTTTATAATGTGAGAAATGCTGCTATATTAGATTTTTATAATGTATATGACTAATCCTTAAAATTTGGTTAGTAAAATTATCATTGTTTATAAACTCTTTTTGGTTTTATCATTTTCCAATGTTTTGCAATAATTTCATCATCCTTTTTCAAATCAAATTCACAAATGAGGGAGTTGATTGAAATAAGTTGTCATTGTGAATCTATTGGTCTACCAAACACACACGATTATTTGCATGATGGGGTAGAAAATTTGTGCAGAAAATATCCTACAACTTACCAACACTTGAGCAAGGAAATATCCCAAAATTCCAACACTTTAATATATATAGTACTAAAAAAATACAGAGTGGACATTGTAGCACATGTTATTCATCAGAAATCTTGTGGGCTCATTTCCTATAGGGACCATCCTTTGATCTTTGAAAGGAATATCAAAACCGTGGGCATTGTTGTAGCACTACTAGGCCCAAAATAAACCGCGTATGAAGAGAGAGAGACTTAACACAACCGTTCGAAGAGTGATGACATGTTCAATTTCTTCAACACATTTGGTTGGAGTGAAGAGATGGAGGGTTGTGGTGAGCAATGATTGGATATATAGGACCTCAATCCAAGTTCTTGGAAAAACCAACCTCTCAATGATAAGACGCTATCAACCTAATTGGATGTATGAGTTGTTGTGTCCACTGCTTCCTCTTTCAATAACTTTCAATAAAAGTGAAATATGATACTATTTTTTATTGTTTTGTAGACCTATCGCGGTACCATGGTTTTTAGATGGAGAAGTGTCACATGTGATCTATGATAAATTAATGCGTAAAAATTATATGAAACTCTAACAACATTGAATGTTACTCTTGAGAAATATATATAAATTGTTCGAATTACTCGTCATCACAATTAAGACAATAATTTGTCGATGCATACTCAACAAAAAAAAATATTAATACTCAAAACTCAACTTATATTCCTTTTCTATTATTTTTTTCGAATCAACACTAATGAGGTCACTATTTCAAGTTTTCAACCGTAAAAACGTGGAGTTCCCAAGACTTCTAGTTAAAAGTGACAATGTCAATTATTGTTTTAAGTCATTTTCAAACATTGGTCCTTTTAATACTACATAGAACACTTCCTAACCCTAATCATCACCAACATATTAGCATGTTTGTTTTTCATACAGACAGACAAGACCGACTCAGGGATAATGCTATTAAAGTCTTCGCTTTACGTCAACCAATAAAAAGAATTTGCTTGATTTTATAAACAAAAATGCATCATATACAAATAAGAATACCCTGCAATTAAAATTTTCTTTAGACCTCACCCACTATTAAAAATTAGAAAAATGCTAGCAAGGGCCCTTAATGCATTGTATAAGCATTCAAAAGTAGTGATTTTTATATGGAAAATGGTGTAGTTATGGCTTGTATTTTCAAGAGAAAATATCAGTGTGTGCTTTGAGAGTGTAATCGGATGGGAAAATTGGAGGTGCTAGAGAAATTAGGATTAACAAAATGTAAATGTTTGAATTGAATTCTCTTCGTCTATAATTTTTTTGTTGGTGGGATATACTAATTAAATTTCTAGATACCTAAACTTTGTTGGGCAATTTGTATAAATTTTAAAAGGTTTTGGGGTAAAAGTATAAATAAATAAATAATGTATGGTGATTTATAATGAGAATTGTATATGTTTTGGATTGAATTTGAATTTTCAAAAAGTTGGGGAACAAAAATGAAAATTATGAAAATACATGGATTAAGTTGCAAAATTTGAAATTCCAAGGACAAAACTACAAATTTATAAAATAAAATAAAAAAATCATAGGAACCAATGTGAAAATTTGAAAATACATGAGGCATACTGTGTAATTTTAAAAATTTGTAGAAACAATCAGAATGATTTGGAAAAAATTATAAGGATCCATCTAAGATTCAAATTTTAGAATTATCAAGTTGTTAGTAGTTATAATTATGATTATGTGATCTTTTGATGTGACATCTAAGTGTTGTTAATTCCCTGACTCCGAAATTAAACATGGCTCTGAACTTTGTAGTGTAAATTGTGTATATATGTGACAATCTACCTGAAATTTCAATTTTAGACAGCTCTCAAGACTTTTACAATAAGACAATCTACCTTTATAGGTTTAAAGACCATTTGTGATATCCTTACACTAAGACAATATGTTCCTTGTGATTCTATCTCAAAATAATCTTTATGATCTCATAGAGTTCAATCTGATCTCACTTAGATAATGGATTGGAACTAGAAAGACACTTAAATGATTTGTACTAAATATAATGTAATCTTGAGTGTATTTGAGATTTCTTCCGATGTAAGAAATGTGATTCCAAAGTTGAGATTGAATATGATCTCAAGATTCTTGCAATATGTTATTTTTGTAAGCTTAACTTTTTTTTGACTTGATATGTGTGAAATATTTATCCTCTTGAATAAGTTTTTCCTTGTATAAGCAATAAGTGCGACCATCTTGTCGTTATGGTCAAATTAGAATTACTAGTCGATGATATTGCTGATTTGTAATTTGAAGTACCTTTGGTCTTCGTTTTGAAGTAATCGTGATGCATGAGATTGAAATTTGGGTAATTCATAACTTGACATGAGATTGCATTTGAACTCTTGGTTTCTAGGGCATTCTTGTCTTGAAATTGTTGTGTTGTTGAGATGCTTCAAATCTCAATCTGAAGTCTTTCTTAACATATTCTGATGTTTAGATTCATATTGTTTCTTTGGATAACTTTTATTTGTGCACTTGTAATTTTATGATTTAAAGAACACTCAAATAAATTTGTTAGATGAAAACACATATCATAATCAATCTCGTTTTTGTTATATTTAATTTGTCATAATTAAAACATCTTCTAAAAAAGAATTGTGATTTTTCTCAACAAGTTAAAATCCCACATTCAACAGAAGAGTTGAGGTTGAGCAACATATAAATGAGAGAACTAATAACTTGATGTCTCAAGATTTTGTGTGAAGATCTGATGTTCAATATCACTTATGTGATTTCTCTTCACCTAATACAAGGCTCCCCATTACTTGTGTGGCTTCTCTCGAAAATGTGTTATATGTCTCTAAATGTTCTACCATGCTACTTGCTGATATATTTCCAGTTAACCTCACATGTTAACTAACATTTGACCTCACAAGTTAACTAATTACATGTTCCTATGTGTCAATGTGTCTCTAGAGATTATTCTAGGATTATTTATTGATATGTTACTAGATCTAAACATGTCTCTAACGGTTATCATATGATCAATTGTTGATATCCCTTTATATGTCAATATATCTCGCATGATGGTATTGACTTGAGACTTGGGAGTGTGCTCCTCATCGAGATCTCAGGTTCAATTATCTTCGGTATCAATTTAGGTGGACTAATTTAACTTCTTCGAAAAAAAATGTCAATATCTCTAAATGACAAATATAGTAAATGTTGAGTATCTCGATTCATGATAATTTTCCATGTTTTTTACCATGCAAACTATGTCAATATATGCGATGTTCGTTTCAATCATGCTTAGTCTTTCATGATTCCAATTTTTTGAAGAAAAAAAAATATTAGCTTGTACCTTTAGGACACATGTTAAGAATTTCATTAATAGAAAACAAACATTGGAAATTGTGTTAATTTATTGCTCAAAATATGAAATATTAATTTTTTTTCCAATAAATTCTTACTATTAATGGAATGCTTACCATGTGCCTTAAGAGCACAGGTTAACATAGCCCAAATATAAATACCCGCCAAAATACTTGATATTTCCAAAACAAAATATCATGTATGATTATTAAAAAAAACGACTTTTAGTGGCATGTTTTGTTTGTTATTATAGAAGACAGTTTAATGTTTTTTTTTTAAAAAAAAATCAAAATTTAATAAAAAAAAAGCTACCAGATTTTTTCAAAAACATAAGATATGTATGGATATTCGTATGGATTTTTTGTTTTGGCATTGACCCTCTAGTTCTGAGGACAAGATGGCCCTGATAATTCGGAGTACGGGCATAAGGTAAGGATAATCTGACCAAGAATTATTCTATCTAAAAATCAAACTCGAGTTCTCCCAAACAATTCGTCCTTAGTGAAGTTCATTTACCACTTGAACCCAATTGTTTGATTTATATTTTAAAAAATCTGATATGAATATTTATGACAGATTCCATCTATCACTAAAAGGCTTTTCTTATTTTAAATTCACAAAATCTAATATGAAAGTAATACGGTATGAATATTCATATCGGATCTTTTGTTTTGAAAGATTCAGTATAATTTTTGGTGTGAGACTTTTGAAAAGAAATTACTGTATATTTTAAAGGAAAAAGATAGGAAAACACCTTTTTTATACACCTCTCATGTAAACCTCATGTGACAGCGGTATTTTAGTAATTTCACATTACATCATCACCCCTTTCACTTATTCTTTCAATGTTTTTGTCATATGTCACAATTGTGCGTGTGTGTGTCAAAGAGAAATGCTAGCAACACACATTCTAACACACACTTTTCAACACACTCTCTTTGATTGGTTAGAATTCACATGGGACCCACCAAAATTATATGGGACCCACATGATTTGGTGGGACCCATGTGAATTTTAACCAATCAAAGATAGTGTGTTGAAAAATATATGTTAGAATGTGTGTTGCTACCATTCCTCTTTGTTAGAATGAAGAGTATTTTGGAAAGTTTATACTAAGGGGAGGGCGTATGAGTATAATTGGAGGTATCACATAAAATTTCCTGAAGCAAGTTTGCCTAGGGTAGTCCCCCCCATAAGGGAATCACATATAATGTTTATTTTAAGCTGGTATTGTGAAGCAATAATTTTCCTCATTTCAACTATTGGTGTGTAGTGTACACAAACAGTCTCACCTAACGAATAAAATTAAATAAGTATATAGCAACAGATAATGGTGGTTGCTTCTTCTAGCTCAATCTCTCTTGTCTTTTCCTCCATGTTGGCCATTTATTTCTTGAAGAGTCCTTGACCAATATATCCATTTTGAGCACATGAAGAAAACGGTGGCACTCTTCACAAGATAGTGACTGCTCAATCTCCGTGTGTGTCTAGCTCGTGTGCTATGAATAAGAAAAAAAACATATCTAAAATTACATTCACTCGTGATGGCAAAAAAAAGTACATAAATTAATAGACATATAAACATTATCTTTTGTGAGTGGCATAAGTAATGCATAACACGCTATCATCGAGTAGAGTATTTCTCTTACTAATTTGAGATCTTTAGATGGTGATGTCGAATGACCTTTGAGGGTAGGACCTTTAATAGTCCTTCTTTTGGATTCATGAGGTATTTTAGGACCAATCTCATGAGTTAGTATTTATAGGTGAGTTTAGGGTTTTGGTCCTTACACTATTACTTTGACAACTATCTATTAGGGGCACTTGTAAGCATATTAGAAGAAGATATCATTGGACCCGTCCTAGTGTTTGTCTGTGATTTTGACAAACGGGGGTTAGTTCTGATTATTACAAGCGAGATCGAACTAGAAATCTTAAGACCGTTGTGCAAAGGTTTTTTTTATAGGAAAAAAGTTTTGAAAAAAGGCTACGAGATGCACTCAGGTTACTTATAGAGCAGGACGAGTTTGAATAAAAAGGCACTGTCTCTCGACAAGTTTGAGTTTGCAAGTAAAAGCTTAAAATAAAGAAAGATAAAAGTAAGTTTACGCACGTAAACTCAAAGAAAAGGTAAAATGCATTGCATTAAAATAAAATGGGTGGTCTACAAATCAG
>Ga0315914_1005804_pt1 | contig 17803 bp, 9 predicted proteins | sample MpolenodulesMG_FD_203920 | JGI IMG/M metagenome (GOLD analysis project Ga0315914, IMG submission 203920) | Medicago polymorpha root nodule microbial communities from Los Angeles, California, United States - elongated nodules | ecosystem: Host-associated > Plants > Roots > Nodule | place: USA...
AAGGAACCTGTATAATTGCTTTGTGTCTTTCTTCTCTCTCTCTCTCTCTCTCTCTCTCTCTCTCTCTCTCTGTTTTATCCGCTGCATTTAGATTCTGATTATCACTTCAGTAGGAGAAAACGAAGAAAAAGAAAACACAATTCAACCCCCCCTTCTTGTGTTTTTCTCACCTTCAAAATTTATTTTAAAAATATAAATGGTTACTTTTTTTCAATTTAATAAGTAGTCCGATTTTCATATCTATTTTTTTAGACTTTTAAGGGTGTTCATCAGCATTCTTCTTAAGTTAATTGATGGTATCATGAATAAGTAATTATTAAGTTAATATAAGATATTACAAATGATTCAGAACAATTTATTTTTACGACAATAAATTTATTGTTACCGACCATTATGGTTTTCTTTCTTACCTCCCATGTTTTTTTCCCCTAAATTTTATTTAATATATTTGGCTATTAGTATGTTAGTTTGAGTCAACGACGCTGTTAAGAGTCCCACGTTAGATGAAAGATGGCCTGGTTGAACATATATTTATAAGTTAGAGAAATCTTCACGAACAAGGCTAGTAGCCAATTATCTTGGAGCGAGCAAAGCATATGCTCAATGACAAGAGATTGGTGAATCAGAAGCAAGGAGGTCGCGATGCTAGCTCTGTCAACATTAACAGTTCAGGTGCAAGTAACGAAGGGTAATAACATAATATGCCACCCACAATGCAAAGGTATAAGTGTCCGACACCTAGGAGGTAGAAATGCAACATTGACACGTCTTTCTTGCATTTCGTAATGGAATGGGGAATGATATGTGTATTTGTGATGATGTCGTTACTTACATGCTTGCAAAAACTTTATGGCTTGCTCTGGCGTTCTCAATGGATATAAGGGAGGCACGTTAACTATATCATGTTATATGGACCCATGAACTACAATTAGCAAATGCTGACTTCGAGGTTGATTCGAAGAAAGTTGTTGAATACTTTTATAGAGGTAGCAGAGAATTTGGGGCCATTATGGGGCTTGTACCCACTCTTGTAATTTATTTTTTGAAAACTCCCAGATCGAGTTTACTCGAAAGCAAGCTAATGAGATCACTCATGTTTTAGTCCGAATAAGCACATCTCTAGCTGGCTCCCATATCTTTATTGATGCACCATCATGTATTACTGATTTGATATCTAATGAAATATTATAAGCATGTTCCTCTCAATAAATAAATACAAACCGGTTTTATTGGATTGCATTAGATCCAACCATAAATTCTAAGAAGATCTATGTCGCTTTTTCCTTTACGACCGCTACTTGCTTTTGATCAAAATGAAACAAAACAAACTCAAAAGGCCAAATAAAAATCTAAAAATAACTTAAACAACGACAAAACAAATGTAATTTTGATTGTTGCACATGAAACTTTGGAGTATTAAAATATTTGGATGGATATGATGCATTATTGGGTAATGGCTATTCAAGTTTCATGTGCAACAAAGTTTACGTAGAAATCTCCACATAGGAACATAGCTACTGATTCTTAGAAGAAACAAAAGGTGGGATTTTCCGTTCAAGTTTCGTGATTTTCTTAACTACTAGTATTTTAAAAATAAAAAATAAAAAATTAATTAATTTTTTTGAATAAAAAATTTCAAATTGCACCAAAAAAATTCTCAAATCTCCACTATTAATTTTATGGAAATAGTGGAGAGAGGGGTATGTTACGTTCTAAATAATTCCTTTTTCCATATCTAGTGTGACTGCTATTTCCTTTTTTTTTTTTTTTCTTTTTTCATGTTGTTGAAAAACATTTTCTTTTTCCTGAGTTGAGGGAGACGAATCTTCAATTACAAACTTTTTAGGTTTTAGACTGTAATTTGATATTTTACTTAATAAAAAAAAATTCATTTAAATGTTTTTTTTAAGGAATCTTCATTTAAATGTTTCAACAATTAGATTTAATATTGTAAAAAGAAAATTAGATTTAATGTTCTTTAACAAAGAAAAAACAATTAGATTTAACGTTAATTATGTACTTATCAATCTTCATTAAGCCGGAACCATAATGTATATTAAATGAATCATTTTTGAGGAAATATTAAATGAATCATGTCAAACTTATTTATTAAACAATATTTCATTTTGTTACTTGAAGGGTGTACTATAACCGGAAGATACCTTCAATAGAAGGTCATTTTGATTGGTCCAGCATGAACCAAAAACCTCTATGAGTCCAAACTAAACGGCACCTGTAAACAAAAAGTATTGGAAATTATCCTTGAGAAAAAATAAATATTGGAAATAACTAAATTATCCAAGTTTTATATAGGAAAAGAAGAGAATAAAATAAAGGAAAAAGTGGGACTGTGGGAGCAAGGAAAGCGTTAATGGAACGCAAACGGCGTATTCGAGGGAGGGAGAATTTTGTTTCCCCATAACCCATACACTTTTGCGGCGCGGCGGACAATGCAAATTTAAACCAGCTGTTTGCGAGTTCACATACAAAACAAAAACCAACACTTGCATATATGTGATCATGCTTGCATGGTAAAATATTTTTACTTTTTTGCACTTATTGAAAACTCAAATTACTAGTAGTATTATCGAGATACTCTAGACAATAGTAGTATAAAAAAAATGACAATTAGTTTTATAGAAAATAATAAATCTATTTAGGTTGGAATGATCACATTGACTTAAAACTTTGAGCGTGTTTATTTTAAAATTTCATATTTGATGTCGTTGATATCAATTTCAATAAGTTAGTCTATGCAAAACGCTTTACCTTTAAACGTGACTTCCACAAATGTATGGTGAGATTGGATCCTTCAGATTAATTAGCTTTAGACACAATATTGTATTTTCAATTTTTTATAGAAAATAATAAGACAATGATTCGACATGATTTCAAAATTCTATTTAATTACTCTTGTGGTTAGATTTTTTCAATAAAAAAAGAACGAGAATAATTAAAAAGATGTTGAAATCAATATATTTTGAATTGAAATCCATGAAATTAAGATACGTAAGAGGAAGGTGCTGAGCAGAACCATAATTCAAATCAAACTGGTGTGGTTTCAAAGCAGGATCATAATTTCGATTTAAGTGATGTGACTTTAGAGCATATCGAAATTTCAATTCAAGTATCCAATTGATGTGGTTTCAGGGCAAAACTGTAATTCAAGCAAGTGACACAACTTCATAGCAAAGTTATAATTTCAATTCAAGTGACGTGGATTTTGATCATAATCGTAATTCCGAACCAAGTGATGAGGCTTCAGAGCAGAAACATAATTTCAATCAAAGTGACGTGGGTGGTTTAGAGAAGAACTATTATTCTAATCAAAATGACGTGGTTTCAGAGCATAATTGTAATTTCAGTCAAAGTGACGCAGCTTTAGGATAGAACTGTCATTTCAGTGAAAGTGACATGACTTCAAAGGAGAGCCGTAACTCCAATCCAAGTGACATGGCTTCACAATATAATCATAATACAAACCACGTGACATGATTACAAAGCAGAGAACCCTAGTTCTTATCCAAACTACGTGGCTTCACACCAGAATCGTAACTCCAAACTAAATAACGTACGACAAAGCACAACCCAAATTCCAATGCAAGTCACGTGGCTTCACATCGAAAATGTAAATTCATGTGAGAAGTTTCGAGATTACCTTTTCATGAGTAAAGAAACGTACCTGACACTCCATGATCTACAGGTGTCACGCTCTGCACGCAAACGGCAAACGCTAAACTTGTTGATTAAGTTATTAATTAAATTATTAGTCAAACAAAAACAATAAATTATTATCAATATATATATATATATATATATATATATATATATGACATGTTATGATATGTTTTTAGTCATTGTAAGAAGATTGGTGTATTAGTAATATTATACTATTATATAGTTTCCTTTTCATCCATTCATTCACATTCATATATGCTTCAACATTTCATGGGTCATTCTCTTTCCCTATGGAGCTCCGAATCCTAACCTTCTTCACTCTCTCCAACCAACTCGCCTCCATGCTCTCTCCCTCTCTCCTCCACCACCGGTACTCTCTCCCTCCCTCTTCCCTTACTTCTCAACTGTTCCATTTTTTTCTTCATTTTTTTTATGGGTTTTCATTTTTCACTTGCTATTTGATTCTCTTGTGCTTTGTATATATATATATATATTTTTTTTTTTTTTGGGTTTATGATTTTTTTTGTGTGTTAACCCTCCGGTTTCCGATGAAACTTTCCGGTAACAGAGTTTGGCCGTGAGATAAGTATAACCTGACCAAGTTGGTTTATGATTCTACTTAAGTAGAAAAAAATGCTCTTTATCACAGAAAATGGGTATTTAAATTAATTTTATACTAAATTTTGTGATTACTCAGTGTAGTATGTACTAAGTATTTAAGGTATAATGGTAATAATGTTTTAATGGTAATGTAGTATTTCTGGTAATTATTTTAACTTGACTATAACGGTACTATTAGGATTAATTTCACTTCCTTTTCTTGTATTAAAATCATTATTTCATACATTTTCTGTTTTTTTAGTCTTGGTTTATTTGTGGTAAAATTCATGTGGACTGTGAAATTTTCCTGTTCTGTAATCATTACTCATTGTTGTAGTGTAGCTGTTACTTCTTTTAGTCAAGTATTGCTCTTATAAGCTTTTATTCTATTTAGTGATTAAATTATTATATTTTTGACTATTTATTGGTAGTGTGATATGATTTATGTTTGATTTTTATTGTTTATTTTAATTTTGGATGCAACACATTGAAATTTTTATTATATGATGTGCTGAAATGTAAGCAAATGAATGATTGATGGCTATAATTTTTTAGATTGCTTTATGTGTTGCTAATGAACTAAATTTTATGTGTTTTTTTGTTGCGCAGGACGAAAACATTCAACTGTTTTGTGGTTCTGTTGTGTACCTTGTTTTTTGTATCTTCATATGGGTTGTGCTCGGCAAATGTGAGGCCGAATTCACCGGACTATGATGTGTTGGGGAAAATATGCAATTTCGGTTTTACAGACACTGTTGCTGATGGCAGTAGTTTTCAAAGTGTGTGTCCAGACGCACATTCATTATGTGTTCCTTCGAACGATGAAAAGAGAAGTCCTAAAGCGGCTTCTTTTCGAGGTTCTGGTAGTCAGTGCAATGGTTCGTTTTGTTCAGGGTTAGCTCGTGACAGCGAGGTGACAAGTAACATGAAAGGCTTATTGCTATTCCCTGATGTTGGTATTCATGTTAGCATTATTTATTGTGGTAATCTGCGCACTGATTTATATAACATGCCACCTGAAGTATCCAACTTGCAAGAGAATTGCAAATTGATTATTCTTAATAATGACACAACTAGTCCCGAGGTTGAGATTCCGTGTGAAAACGCAATGCATATTTGTTTGGAGCATCAAAGGCTTTCATTTGTAGGGATCAAAGATAAAACCGAACTTGACAGTTCTGGCAGTATGAGGGCTGAGTATGTGGTCGGAAACAAGGATTTGCCACCAAATGTGAAGGTATGGATATCTAGCTCCCTTTGTCTATAACTATTTGTTGATGAATTGTTTTCATTTCTGTTAAGAAAAATTTATATAATGTTCTGTTTTTCGTTTCAATTTCAACTGCATCTAGTAGCATTACTTTGTGAATGGTTCAGTATTATGTTCACATTATGCATGAAATATATGATGGTTCCATCAGGTGTTCTTGCTTATAATATTAAACTTGGCAATTTATTGCTCTATATACTCTTGTATATATGCAAATATGTAAATTTACTAATGTTGCTTCTTGTATACGCAGGAAACAGATAAAACAGATGCAGATGAATTAGTTTTTGGAAAGTGGGTGTCTCAAGGATCCACTAATGACATTTCTGTGCTTGAAGATGATGAGGTGCTATTCTCAATGGCTCAAGTTGGAAGTTATGTCTCAAGGTGGATCACTGTTAAGAATCCTAGCCATCATCCAGTTAAGATGCAGCTTATTTTGAATACAGAAGAAATAATTGATGAATGCAGGGGTCCGGATGATATATTACACAACTTTTCAGCTGGTAATTTAGTTATAGATGAATTTATTTCTGAAGCAAAGCATGGATTCTCAGTGCCGAAGAGTGCAGTAAGAGAGGCTTATGTGAAACCATTTGATTATGCAACTTTAGGGCCGATAATTTTTTATCCATCCAAGCGATGTAGATGGAATGGTTCAGCGTTGATCAGAAACAATCTTACTGGTGTTGAGTGGATACCTTTAAGGGGTACTGGAGGGCTGTGTTCCCTAGCTTTACTTGAGAGATCTGAGCATGTTCAGAGTATAAATTTTGATCTTAAAGTGCACAATCTCCTCAGTTTCTCACTTAAGTATCACGTACTTCAAATGAAAGACATGATTTCTTCCTGCTCACAGCCTTTAGTGAAAGAGATATATGCCAAGAACACAGGGGACATGCCATTGGAGGTGAAAACAATGAGAGTTTCTGGTAGAGAATGTGGGTTGGATGGTTTTAAGATTCATGATTGTAAATGTTTTGCTCTTGATCCAGGGGAGTCAATAAAGTTACTGATATCATACCAAACTGATTTTTCTGCTGCTAGGGTTCATCGAGATCTCGAACTTGCTTTAGCTTCGGGCATTTTTCTAATACCCTTGAAGGCCAGTGTCCCTTATGATGTGCTAAGTAACTGTAAGAAGTTCGTGTTTTGGACGCGAGTAAAAAAGTGGTTGCTTGGATTCTGTCTTGTTGTATTCTTATTTTTTATGATTTTCTGCGATTGCTTTTGCAATAACCACAATAACTCCATCCGCATCACCTTGAAACATGCCGCGGAAACCCCTGCACTGCCTTGTAATCAGGGAAAGGATAGCTTATCTATGTCTGATAAAACGAATAATATGTTTTGCTCAGTTGGAAAAGACACATCCTCGACAATGCGGGCGACCTCTGTCAGATATTCGTATGATCTAAGTGCAACCTCTGATCAGGAAATATCTCAACATTTGACGCAGGATTCAGAAAACCATAAACAGATTAGTCATATTTTGGATACTCCAAAAGAAGGAAAGTCGCCAACCACTGCAGTTCAGAGCTCTGATGTTGCGAAACCATCTCAACAGAGTGAACTAAAAATCAAAACAAGAAAAGAAAAAAGTAGAAGAAAGAAGAATAAGAGTGTTGGTGCAAAATTAACCGCGGTGTCTGAAGTTTCAAGCAGTCGAAGTGGGAATTCTACACCTTCATCACCCTTGTCCCCAGTTGCCCCGGCATCAACCAAATCTAGCAGGCCATTGTTTCCTGATGTGAAGCAACCCCCTCTTCTAGGTTCCCAAAATCCTAAAAAAATCCAAGCTTCTACATCTGCTGCAAAGGCGAATACATTGACGCAAAGGGTTCCAGTAAAGTCCTGCAGTGACAATGTTTCTTCTCCAAAAGTTTCACATTCACCTTCAACAAGTGATGCTACTATACCCTTGAAGATGTTTTGTGCTGCTTCTCCCATGCTTGGTATACCTCCTCCTTCCTCCTTGGTGTCAACACCTAGGGTTAGCTTAAGTTGCCGAGCTCCGGGATCGAAGCTTGACAAGCAAAAGACTGTTGTAGCACCAAAGGCAGGGCATGCAGAAGAGTATACCTATGATATCTGGGGTGGCCATCTTTCAGGGATTCATTTATTAGTTCCAAAAGATGTTACTTGTATGAAATCTAGTCCTGCTGAAAAGAACTTCAACAGCTTCTTTGTTGGGGAGCCACAGGCAATAAAATAAAATGGCTATTTAAGCTGATAACATAATTCATGTGCTTTTTATTTTTACTTGCACTAATAATAACTTGCTAAGAGATAAAACAATTAAAAAAAAGTAGATTTAGGCCAGTTCACTATGCATATTAGTTTAATTAATTGAATTTTTAAATAAAATTAATAGATAAATCAATTCATTTTTTTGTCAAACTAGTAAAAGATCCGTTACGTGACATTGCAATAATTATTACCTCGGAACCAAAATTAAAGATATCATTTAGAACTATAACAAAAGAAAAATCATGCCTAATCTGAATTGGCACAACTTCAAATTGTACCATAAATTTCATACAAGTTGAAGATGGTTTAAGATACAAAGATCAAATACAGAAATCAAATTGGATTGAGCAGACTACACATACAATTTTGATTGATGCAATATAGCCATAACCCTTCACTACATTTTTGTGAATTCACAAACTTAATCTTCAAAACATCTCTAACACAGCAGTGAAGTTGTTTATGCCATTCAAAAAATCATTCATCCAGGTCAAATGTCTTATAAATTGAATATGTCTGCAGCTTTTTTTTTTTTTTTTTGAAGAAGCTAAACTAACCCCCTCAAATTGACACCAGAGATAATCGAACCTGAGACCTTGAAGAGAAGCACACTCTCAGGTCCCAAGCCAATACCACTAGGCCAACCCAAGTGGGTTTCTGCAGCTTTATTATTATATGTATACATCCCATATATTTCATATACAGAATTCAGGTTTCTTATTTTTCTCTCTCTCTCATATTATGTAGATATAACAATGAGATAACAAACCTGAAACTATGCATGGTTACATGTAAAATATACTTTAACTAAACTCATTAGCACAAAATCCTTTAATTTGTACTCAATATTTAAAGGAAATATTAAAATGAAGCGACAAGACCAAGTAGGTGGTTTTGTTTGTTTTGAACAAGGATTAGATTTGATGTTTAGTCCATGTTGGGAATATTTGTCTGCATGTCAGTGTAATAACTCTAGAAATCAGGCTGCTTAAGAAGTTAGGTGCAATTGTCAAAAAATTAAGAAGTTAGGTTTCATCAAAATAAAGTTAGGTGTTAATAATATAACATAGTTTTTAGATTGAAGAGGGCAAAGAGAAACCTGATAGGTCCATTTTCCATTTTAATTGGACTTTTGTCTCAATGGCCCCACAATTTCCCAGGGGAAATTATTGGTACACAATTGTCCCTATAAAGAAAAAATTGACACAATTGTAGCAACCTGTTAATGTTTTTATGTGTTCACATAGGAGTGTTATTTAGCATACAAAAGACTAACTGTTTCAATGATTCTTTTGTTTTTTGTTATGGCATTTATCAAAATGTATGCAATGTTCTTGGATTCTCAATGTTTGGATTGGAATAAGCCTAAATTGTGAAGTGATATGGTAAATATATTCCACACCTTTTTAATATAACCACATAATTTTGTAAATATATATACCTCACACTACATGTAACTGATAATTTGATTGGGAGTGTGGGACTGTTGGTGTCTCTTCTTCTGTTTTACTTGAGGCACAAGAAGTAAGGCCTGTGTGGCTCATTCCTTTGATGGGACTTTTGGACTTTGTTTTCTTGCTATCTTATGAACAAAGAAAAATGTTCAAGTTTTTTCTTTGGTACAATATTGACTAAGGTTGACTCTCAAGTAATAAATACAATATGTTATATTTATAATTAGCTAGTCATTGCCCAGGGACACTAGTTAAACAATTAAAAATAGAAAGAAAAGACAAAATTAGCATTAAAAAGAACACTTTTCAAGTTTTAAAAAGTAAAATATATCTTTTAAAAAAATGAAGTAAAATATACAATTTCCAATGTATTATTTCCTTTTATAATACCTTAACTAGTGTCCCGAAGACACTAGTTAGCATTTCCCTTATAATTATAAACAGATTCTTTCTTAGCCATTTAAAAATGTGAGTACAAGGCAAAACTAATCCAATTTTTTTAAAATGGAAATTGGAGAAGGAAAATTATTAGTTAAAAGTGATACTAATGATCATTTTAGTTATAATGGTTTCCAAAAAAATTGAACCCCCCCTAAAACAAAACAAAAAAATTTGTACTCCGTCCTCTAAGAGATAACCATCAATCTCATTGAGAATATACAACAAATTTATGAACTCGTAGTCCTTACGGTTAGATAATCATAAGTTCACAATCAAACAAATTTGGGTCATTGAAAAAATATCAAATAGTTGATATTTTTTTTTTGAAGAAACAAATAGTTGATATTTAAAACAAATTTTCAAGATTTGCACCTTTTAATTTTTGGTTCTCGCTAACCAGTTCAAGGGCTAAGATCACTGATGCAACCAATTCTGACCGTAGAGAATCCAATAATGAAACTTGCATATAATCTACCAATTGCAGAATTCTAGACTTCACTAGACGTTGGTATTTTCTCATGGGAGTAGAGTTATCCCTTTTTAGTGGGTTTAATTGAATGCCCTGAACTTAAAACCGATAAGACGACCCTCTTTCGCCTTACCTTTTCATTATGTATGTTGAAGGCCTCTCGACCTTAATATGTGAAGGAGAAAGGTGTAATGATATTTGTGGGACTACTATTTGTACAAATGCACCAGTTGTCTCTCATTTACAGTTTAAAGATGATTGTTTTCTATTCTTCCTATCTTGGGAGAGCGAGACCGTAGCAATGAATAGCATATTCGCTACATATGAGGAGGCTTCTAGGCAAGTGATTAATTTGTAGAAGCCTGAGATTTTCTATAGCAGGAACACGTCAGATGAGCTCCATGCGACCATGGCTTAACTTCTTGGTGTCAGGCAAGTGTTAGGTGCATGTAAATATCTTGGTCTCCCTTCCATGATAGGTAGGAGTAAAAAAGCTACTTTCAAATATGTGAAGGATCAGATTTGGAATAAAATAAATTCACGGAGCAGTTGGTGTTTGTCACAACCAGGTAGAGAGGTACTAATCAAATCCGTCTTGCAGTACATTCCCTCATATGTAATGAATGTGTTTCTTCTACCAGGAACACTTATAAATGAAATAGAAAAAATGCTCAATTTTTTTTTATGGGTCATAGTATTACAAATTCTAGAGGTTTACATTACCCCCAAAGTGTTTGGTGGAATGGGTCAATGCACAAGTTATGAGGACCTTTACTAATCAAACGAACCACAAATGTGAGGTTACCTGGCGCAAACCAAGTGTCGGTCGTTATAAATGTAACATGGGTGTCTCTTTCTCGCTAATGTTGAACAAAGTCGAACTTGGTATGTATATTCAGGATGATGAGGACCGTTTTGTTTTGGCTAAAACGGGTGGCTATCTCCATTAGTTGATGTAGATTTGGGGAAGGCTCTTGGACTATTGTCTGCTCTTCAGTGGGTTCGTGATCTTCAACTGTTTAATATGAATTTTGAGATTGACTCAAAAGTGGTGGCAAATAGTATCTACAGTAGTAGAATCGGTGTCTTGGATTTTGGATCAATTATCAACGATTGTTGACGCTTACTTTCTTCTGATTTAGCAACCTCATGTGAAATTCATTTGGAGACAAGTCAATGAAGTTGCCCATTGTTTAGCTAGGATAGCTCACTGTCAAGCTAGTTTCCATATTTTTATTCGAATTCTATCATGTATCTTTAATCTTATTTTAAATGAAATACATTAAGTTTTCTCTTGTAAAAAAATATATTGTGCATTTTGAATTTTTTTTGTTTCTTTCAGCAGTAGTACAAAAAAACTCAAACTCAAAATTTTAAACTCTTGCACCCGATTCTTGGATACACCCCTTAGTTTTTCAATACACATGACTGTGAATAGATTAAATATTAATTATGGTGTAACTTTTGCCAGTAAATTGGCTACATTCTGGCCGTTAGGAATTTACATGCAATAACTCAATCTCATCAAACAAAGTACGTTTGAAGATAAAAGCTTGCATGTCCATCGATGGATACCATAGCATATAATATGAAAGCCATATACTATAATACATGTTACAATTAATTAAGCTCACAAAATTTTAATTGGGTTGGGACCATTAATTTCCATTCACAATTGGCACAAAAACTGATTTTTCAAGCTAGACATTGGCCATATATACAACAATATAGTTAGACGTTGACCTTTGACAATAGCAAAACAGCCAAATACAAATTATCATTGTACTATTGTATACAAATAAGTTAAGAATGATAAGCATATAGATAGATACTAGTAACTTCTATTTCAGAAGCAGTGTCTATATGTGTAGATGAGTGTGTATGTATGTTCTTATTTTTCGTTAAGCGGTTAAAGTATTAACAAGTGGAAAGCTACCACTCACTCGGTCTATTTCAATTGGTCCATGCTACCAATTGGATTTATTTAGGTGATGGCCCATTTTTTTATGTTATTAGGACCATTTTTCACAGCATGCAATGACTATGACTTATGCTATCACTATGTGCTTACAAATTAATAATCATCCCCCCACACACATATATATGTTATCACTTAGTGTATATTTGGTAAGTGGGTACGTATATCAGAATCACGGTGACTTATCGTGATTGTGTAGAAGTTATAAAGTATAACTTTTGAAAAATTACTATAAGTTACAGTGATTCCGACATACTGATGACAATCTGTCATTTCACATTTTTAGAGTCTTTTTATGATATTTTTGAGTTCACAAGCAAGATTAAGCAACAAGAAAAGCAAGAAAAACTGAAGAAAGTGAAGAAAGGGAATCGTGTCACGATTACTGAAAAACGGGTCACGATTTGGAGTTTTTAAGAAACATGCATTCGACGTTGGTGAAAACGTGTCACGATGGCAAAAACGTGACACGATTATGAAAACCCTAACTTGGGTAGTTGTTACTCAAGGCAGAAACGTGTCACGATTTACTTAAATCGTGCCACGATTTTAGGAGCAGATGTTGCCTATTTAAGCTGAAGACTATTCTGAAAACAAGGGTTACGAATTGGAGAGAGCAAAGTGCGATTTTGAGACCTAAAGACGGCTAGGAGGGTGATTTCTTCAACCTTCTATCAGTTCATGTATGTTTTAATTCCTATATTGATTATGCTATTTGTAAACTCAATTATGAGTAGCTAAATCTCTTAGAGATTAGGTCTGAGATGATTCTTTGTAACCCTAATTGAACCATGTTGCTGTGAAACTCTATTTATTGTGAAAGACAATCTAGTTTTTATTCAATTCAATTGTTCTTAATGCTTTTTATATCCTGATCAAATATAAACATGATTTAGTGAGAATGAATGACTACTGACCATAGCTTTCTACTTAGACAGAATTGAATTGTTCTAATAAACATGGTTAGTCTGGGAATGTATAATCGTTTGTTAGTGATATTAGGTTAATGTGCTTAAACCTTCAAAGATTATTAGACCACCTAAGGAATTAGAGGCTGTAGTCTGAGAAGAGGGTCCTAACTCAAGGGATTGATTATGACTATTTTGTTAACTATCGTGGAACTAGAAAATCATTCATAAGAATAGGTGCAGTATACCAATTAGGGGAACATAGATGATTTGAAAGACCTGATCCCATGTCTCTTCATATTTTCTAACCAAACCTATATTTTCTAACCGAATCTTTATTTTATGTTATTTAATTTTATACAATCAAACCAAATCTAAACAAAATAATTTATACATCCTAAATATTTACTTTATTGCTAAATTGAGATTAACACAGTCCTCGTGGATACAAACTTATTTTATTACTTCGATAAGTTTTAATACACTTACCAATTGTCTATCACATACTCATCGTGATACTAAACATAAACTTAATATACTAAAAAATACGTACGAATCTTGGATTTGTAGTATATATGTAGGCTTTATGATTTTTATTTTTTTTTCTCTTTTTGTACGATTTTCTATTTTTCTCTTTGCTAGGAAACATAAATTAAGCTATTTTATAAGGCAATCTTGGTATTTTGGCTCTTTTATTCACTTTTTGTTAATTAAGATTGTTGATTGATTAGGACCTAATAATTTAGTGTACATAAAAGTGGAAATATGACTTTAGATAAAGATATATATTGGGCAGAGCCGTGGCCACCGGTGCCGCAAGAAAGCTGGTTCTTCTGCATGCATGTGTTTCAATATAGTTGAAAAGAAGAACATGCCACGTTCATTTCATGTAAGCAGGTTTAGCAAAACCCCATAACAAATCTAAGCTAAGATTTCAAATTCCAAAACTTTGCATGTATTTCCATGGCAGTGAATGTAGTTTAATTAGTGTATGGGTTGAGACCCTTGACGGATCCAGGATTTTTGAATAGTGGGGGCACAATATAAGAAATTTGTAGCATTAATAATTTTCCTCTACAATTTTTCATATTATGCAAATTTTGAATGGTTTTCTTATTTTGGAAATCAATAAAAATATTTTTCTCTATATAAATAACTAAACAATATTTTAACCGATCATCTCTCATTCGATTTCGTATCCGATTCTTGATAATATTCATACTATCAAGAAAGAATTTGAGATATATGATGATATGTGTGGGTCAAAAGAAAAATAATTTATGATAAGTGTGGGCCATGTAGTCAAAATGTCAACTATTGATACATTATACTACTAAAAATAATAGTTTCTAAAAATTTAGTGTAGGCACAAGCCCACACATGGATCAACATACATCCATCCCTGGTTGAGACGTTGAAGTAGTGCTAAGAAAGAAGTTTAGGGTTCGACCCTAAACATATTCTCTCTGTCTCCAATAAACTAACACTAACATTTATATGATTTTGTTTATCTGAAAAATTAGTGGATATAAAAATTAGTCCTCAAAATTGTATATCATTGGTAAAAATTGTCTCTCATTTTTACAAATTAAAAATTATGTAGATTCCTAAAATTGTAAAATGTTATTTGAGATGGTGCAACAATGACACAATGTACATAGTTATGCATTCTGATGTGTGGGGCCTACGAGAGAGCCCTCTACGGGTGATTTCAAGTTTTTTGTGACTTTTACTAGTGATTTTTTTAGGGCAGAACATCAGACGGGTTTGGAAGGCCCAATTTCGATCGTAATTGGACTCGACTTAGGAGGTTCTCGAGTAAACCAAAATGATGGATTGTTCCGGCCGTTTGCTACACTAAATAGGCTAGAAAGAAATAGAAAAAAAAATTGAAACCCTAAATTTATAACCAAAAAAAATGGAAAAGTTTTATTCTTCTTCCTCCCAATCCTACTACCTAATGTGTATCAGAAAAATTAAAGAAGAAACATAAAGGATGATTGATGGAAAAGAAAAGGGAAAAAAATTTGCTAAGAAAGGAGAAATGAATAATCAGATTCGTTTTACAGAAACATTGAACTAGAAAATCAAGCCCTAAATCCTAATTTTACCATTTCAGAATGTGAAGACTGGCTTGAAAATCATGATTGTTTTTTGTTGTTGTTAAGTTCTGCATGTTGCGCCCAGGCGACCATAATTAGGTTTAGTTCTGCCTGTTGTGAAGCAGAATATATGGCTGCTCCACAAGCAACTTGTCATATGGTTTGGTTAGAAACACTTCCTGAAAAACTCAAGGTTGGTTATAGAAAATAAGTGTAATTGAATGCAGACGGTTCATCCTTTATTCTGACTAAAAGCCCTATTGCACATGGATAAAATAAGCACATAGATACAAAATTCCATTTTCTTTGGAATCAAGTAACAAAAGGAAAGCTAAAATTTGTATATTATAGGTGGACATACAAATTGTTGACATTTTTACCAATGCATTAAGAGTTGATCCATTCAAAGTATTAAGGATAATGTTAGGCATTATACACTTGTATACATTGGATTGAAGGGGAGTGTTGTGAATTCAATTCAATGTATTGGGTTAAACTCTTGATCTTTGTATCAATTTAGTGTTAGTGATCCAATTATGTGGTACTTCCTCCGTCTTACAATAATTGTCTCTTTATCCATTTTTCTTTTTCTCAAAATAATTATCACTTTAGAATATCAATGCAGCATTTATTATTATTTTTCCATTATAATACCCTTATTTATTGAATTTCATCCAACTTACTCAACTAACTACAATTAATAAGAGTGTTGTAAATAATACTCCCTCTGTTTCTAAATATAAGCAAAATTGACTTTTTAGGTTCATTTATTTAATGATGTATGTGGTTCATTATAAACCACATACATCCTTAAATGAATGAACCTAAAAAGTCAAATTTGCTTATATTTAAAAATGGAGGGAGTACTAATTTTACCATCAAAATCAACATAATTAATTATTTCCTTAATAATTGTGCATAAACCTTAAACGACTATTATTTAGAGACGGAGGGAATAGTTGGTAATTTGTTGACTGTTTTAACCATTAATACCATTATTTTTTATTTATTTTTAAATAATTAATATCGTCATTGTATGTTGATCAAATTGTATCGAAAGTAACAAAATTAATATTTTAATCAACAATTCATTGATGATGGTTCCTCTAAAAAAAATCATCGATAACCATTACTTTTTTACTTTTAAGTTCGATTCTTACCACTAAACAAATACTAGCTAAATTTGAGTTCAGCTCCCACATTCAACAAATACCAATGAATTAACAAATAACGTACTAACATTTTGCTAAAAAAAAAAACGTACTAACATTAACATTTTTTTAAAAAATAAACTATGGTTGGTTATTGAACGTTACAATTGATTTTTTTTTTTTTTTTGAAGAATGAACGTTACAATTGATATGATCGTTCAATAAACAAAAAAAATATCATCATAGGAAGAGTACTCAATTTTTTATTCCCTCATTAAATAAGTACGTAGGCTCGCTTACTACAAAAGGCATTTTAGTTTAATGTATTTTGAATCATCAATCAAATCTTGGACATCAATAAGAAAGTGGAAAAGCAACGTATCACATTCATTAGTGTAAAAACTTGATTGAATAGATTATTCATTCCAAACCAATGGTCCCTCTAGAATTTTGGTCATTGATGGACAACTTTCAAAGTTTAGTTGTAACAATATGCCTCGAGTGACAAAGTTCACTTAATTTTTTTATGAGAGACAAAGTCCACTTAATTCTTTCACCCACTTGCTTCTTTTTTTTTATTTCTTTGAAATTATTGTTTTAACAAGGTCAATTAAAAGTAGTTTTTTTATAGATGAAATGACAAAGACATTATAAGCTCACACACATAAGTGGAGGTACTGGAGTTCGACCTAATAATTTTGACATTTTGTCAGTTGAACTAGGACTTATGGACAATTGAAAGTAGTCAAGGAGGTTCATTTTGAAAAAGAAATTAGAAAGACTGTGATATCATTCAATCCTTGTAAATGTCGATTTGTTCTGTTTTAATCTTTATATTTCTTTCTTTTTTTTTTGGTACAACTTATATTTCTTTCTTTATTATTTTCTGATGGGATTGTAATATTATTAATTTTCCAATTTTTCCTATTTGTGTCCTATTATACGTGAGAAAAAAATCAAATATTAATTACTTTATTTTTTTTAAGCAAAGGTTTATTATTTTTTGATGGGATTGTAATATTATTAATTTTCCAATTTTTCCTATTTGTGTCCTACTATACGTGAGAAAAAATCAAATATTAATTACTTTATTTTTATAAGCAAAGGAAAATAGATTAAGGGAGTGTATTGGATCATGATTCTAAGGGATTTTAAAAGACTTTTTTCTCATGAAAAAGTCTTGTGGTATTCAATCAAGACTCTTTCCAATTTAAAAAAAGTCTTGTGTTATTCAATCAAGATTCCTTGTCATTTAAAAAAAATCTTGTGGTATTCAATCAAGACTCTTAATCACTTAAAAAAAAGTCTAGTGGTATTCAAAATCATTCAAATTTCGAAGGATTGTTTAATAAATTAGATTTTGATGGATTTTCTAATGAAATTTTAATATGAAAAAGTCTTTCATGAAAACATGAGATTTCTTAGGATTGTTTTTTTTCTTTTAAGATTTTAAAAGATTTCAGTATGTCTCCATCTCTCTCCTCCCTTCTCTCTTACCAGCC
>Ga0315914_1005805_pt1 | contig 17799 bp, 19 predicted proteins | sample MpolenodulesMG_FD_203920 | JGI IMG/M metagenome (GOLD analysis project Ga0315914, IMG submission 203920) | Medicago polymorpha root nodule microbial communities from Los Angeles, California, United States - elongated nodules | ecosystem: Host-associated > Plants > Roots > Nodule | place: USA...
TTAGTGTACATATCCAAACATAAATAGCTTATCAAGTATAAGAGCTTATGATGTAAGCTCTAATGTTATAAGCCCTAATGCTATAAGCATCTATATAAGCTGTTTATCCAAAAGGGGCCTAATAGAAACGAGGAAGAAAATGAATAAGGGGCTCTCAAGCATGGATACTTATAAAATGGTGAACTACCTACATCGGAGGTACGCGTATGGTATCCGTGGTTCCTTCAAAAAAAATATGTATGGTATCCGTGGTATTCCATTATTGTTCATTATTCTATTTTGAGTGGAAATTGTGGCTCTCTCTTATATATTACTCTGATACTATAATATTATACGTGCATAAGTGTTCTTTTTTGTTGTTGTAACCAATTCTAATTTTTTATTTTTTAAACTTTTATTGTTATATTTTTGTTGTAAATTGAAGAATTTTGTTATCTATATTAATTATACTCTTTAATCACTATAAGAAAAAATCAACATTTTAGATTCATTCATTAAATGATGTATGAAATCTATAATAAAGACCATATATAATCATTAATTGAACGAATTTAAAATGCAAAATTTTGCTTATTATAATAATTGGACATAATATAATTCTTGATTTTGTTGATGTATCTTAATTTTTCAACATAGTGTTATGTAGTGAACGAACCTTTCAGTATTTGTTAGAGATGTTTTGCTTTGGCAGAGAACGTGGAGTAATGGATTGACGATTATACCGGGAAATGAAAAGAATAATCATTCATTTTCTCTTTCTGAATATGTGCAGTCACATTTGTTCACTGCATGCATCGGAGAGTGAGTTTATTCAATCCATAAAATTCCCATTCCCTGTTTTGGACAAAGGGTTATCTCATTTTACTCTATTACGGTCACATGGCATTGGCATGGAGGCGTTTGATAATGCAGGTCACCTATTCAATCCATCTAAATCTATCTATTTCATATACTATATATCTATTTCCATTTCTTCTTATCATGAAAGGAATGGTAATGGACTAATGGTGTTCCTCAATTTTATTATGGATGCAATGCAACATTGCCTAATTTCAATTGTATTACCTTTATGTGGCATATGACTTTATAACTTATTTTTGCAGGTTGAAAGACGTCAATCTCAATTTGGAAAGATCAGACATTTATTATTGAGTCCTAACAACTTTCAAGGTTCGCTGTGGAATTCTATAGATATAATTTTTTTTGAATTATATATGCTTGTTTTCGACATCTGTGTTTGAAGTTTATATATGAAACTTTTATTTGCTTTAGTTATTGTTGTTTGATGCACTTACTCTCAAATTTATGCAGGGAATAGTCTTTTCTTCTCACAGGAGAGATTCCAGTCTAGCTATCTGGGAAAGTTGGCCCGACGACTACGTGATTCATCTGAAGCTGAGGAAGTCTCTTATCTCAAAGAACTCTATGGTCAAAATGATCCAGAAGCTGTGATTAGAGCATTTGAAAGTCAGCCATCTCTGCATACAAATTCTGCGGCACTTTCTGAATATGTTAGAGCATTAGTAAAAGTTGATAAGCTGGATGAAAGTGAATTACTAGAGACTTTGCAAAGAGGTGACTATTTGGCTAGAACTGCTTGTTTTCTCTTGACTGTGTTTGCATTTGATCATGCATTTCCTTCAAATTTAATCACAATTTTGATACCTCTTTTGACCTTTTGTTTAGTGATAGGAACAATTATAATTTCATAAACCTTGCATTTCATGGACGGGAAAAATAAATGATGGATGGACAAAATCATAATCTTATATAGACCATATTGGAGTCTGTGGAATTCAAAACTTGGCATTGCAATTGTGCACTTGACTGTGTTTGCATGCGATCGTGCTTTCCTCTGTTTGACTAATATTTTGGGGACCTTTTAACCTTCTTCAAGGGATTAAGATTTTCCCTGTAACATGGAAATCAGACATATGCTTGAAGTGTTTAGAATATGATTGAAATGCTGGGTTAATTGCTACTCTGTCTAATCATGGTTGTGCCTTAAGTAAAATGGCTGAAGGCACGGATTTATTTGCATTGCATTTAGAATCTAAACTGACTAAGTGTTATGATTCAGGTTAACAATTGCTACAAAATTCAACTAACACAGTCTTCTTTTTAATGATTTGAATATTTTATACTTTGCTGTCTTTTCTCATTTACTTCCAACTTTTCAATGATTTAAATTTTTCAGAAATCGTATTAGCACAATTTTTTAGATAAAATTATGAGATCAATCTTCCTCAATCAAAATGTCTATCAATTGATACCTATTCATTCGGTCAAAGTCTCCACGGCGTTTTCACGCCCCTCTATTTTCTTGAAATACTAAACTAATTGGTATAGGCTATTTTGGTCCTGGGTAGTGGATCTGTATTAAAAAAAACGGATGAAAGTCTTTGTGTATATGGTAATTTATGTCATTTGCTTATTGCCAAATGGCAACAGTCCATTTATGTGGTAATGCTTCAGACCTTCAATCATAGTCATGGTAAATCTTTTGAGCTTTTGTTTAGGAAAAAGTATACTCTCATAGATCTTGCATTTCATGGACGGGATAAATAAATGATGGATGGACGAAATCATAATCTTATATAGATCATATTGGAGTCTGGAATTCAAAACTTGGCATTGCAATTGTGCACTAGTCGAAATTTGTTATTTTTCTTCTTTTCAAACAACTCTTTGAACATTCCTTTCTTTTGCACATTTTACAGACCACAAGTTATAACTTGAGGCATCTGAATTTTCAGGTATTTCTAATTCAGTGAGAGAAGAAGAAAGTGGTATTCGTAGCTTTGCTGTTCTTAGAAATGTGGGAAAATCTACAAAAGATGGGATTCTTGGATCTGCAAAGGCTCCTATTCATATGGTTGCTGCATCAGAAGGTGGAAATTTCAAAGAGCAAATATGGCGTACAATTAGGTCTGTTGCAATTACCTTCCTCGTGATTTCTGGTGTAGGAGCTCTCATTGAGGATAAAGGAATTGGTAAAGGTATTACTCTGCTGTCATAACTTACAAACTCCTCAGTTTAATTCAATGTTCAATCTGGATTTGATGGGCACATTATCTGTTTTTCTTCTCATCCTATTTTTCCTATAATACTTTTCACCATTCTTAGGACTTGGTATGAATCAAGAAGTGCTGCCCATTTTGGAGACCAATACTAAATTTAGCGATGTGAAAGGTGTGGATGAAGCAAAGGCTGATCTTGAAGAAATTGTTCATTACCTAAAAGATCCTAAGGTAGACTTTTCCAGCATAATTCCATGCTCTTTCTTGCATGTATTTCTCGCACTCGAGAATGAAATTGTATTTGATTGACATGTGCCCTGTATTATTCCAATCTTGTTGATCACTTACATGATGTCACAGGAAGCTTTGTTATTCTTTGGGCGTGGTGATGTTGATACAAAGTTATGAAATCGTGATAATTCTTATATTGATAAGAAACATGTCGTTTTAATACAAGCGGAAAATAGTATAAGTTGTTGAGAAATCATTAAAGTTATTTGGTTTGTAGCTTTTATTACGCTAACCCAATGTCGAAATATGCCTAATATTGTGTGATATTTGTGCCTTGGTAATTCTTAGATTAGTCAGATTAGTAAGCCGAAATAAAGCTTGTTACCAATACATGTGAGATGCCGGGGACAAAAAAGTGGTGGAAAAAAATAGAAAGGGGTTGGTTAAAACTCAAAACCCCAAAACAAATTGTGCTAGACTCTCATTTGTGTTTCTCACTTCCGTTTCAAACTTCCAAACAATGCTGCTGCTCTGTCTTTCTTCTCATTGAGTATGATAATTAATTCTGTTTTTCTAAGATATATTTCTTTCTACTTATTTTTTTCTGTTCTCTTTTCTTCTAATTTTTTTTGTTTATATCTTTACTTCATATTAATTTTTTCTATTCTTACATTCTTTTTCATGCTTTTTTTTTCTTTCTCTTTTGCTAATTTTGTATGTTAATCCCCTTCGAAATCAATTATGTTCTCTCCTCTTTCATTATGTTTTACTTATTTTCATTTATTTGTACCCTCTAATTCTCTACCAATTCCAGCATGTTCCTTACCCTTTTTTTTGTTGTTACATTTTTTATCCATATTTTTCTGTACAGTTCCCCTGTTTACTGCACTCCCCTGTTGGTGTTTGAGATTTACTTCAGCATGAAACTTATTATGTTACATGTTTGAATGTTTCTCATCTGGCTCAGTTACTGTTTAAACTTTAAACTGATGGTCAATATTTTTCTTATTAGAATCTGACAAATTTTTTGCCTGACATGTTCAACATAAATGCTTAAAATGGTCCATGCTCTATGTAGAACCTAAGATAACTAATTAATTTTGTGTGACTCTTGCTGTCATATGCTCATCTCATTTTCTCTTTAAGGCTTTGTTTGCGAGTTTGGTGGGAAAGGGAGGGGAGGGGTTTGGAAAAAAATGAATGAGCAGGTGGAAGGAATAGATGACATTGAGAGAGGAAGACTTTGGGGGTTCATTTTTCTTCATAATACAAAATTCTCTTCATTTGGGAGAACTAAAAAATTGTATTGGAGGAGGGTTTTTGGGGATTTGGAGGGTTTACATGAATTCTTCAAATTTAATATATGTAGTTATAATATTCTTAAAATTAAAAATATATTAATCATAAGTATTAATTTATCATTCTTTAAAAAATTACTCTTTCAAAAAATGTGAAAGATTTTACCATTTTCCCCTATATTTCCAACCCTCTAAAGTTTTCCCTTTCCCCCCTCCCCTCCAAACTCCCATACAAATCCTAAGATAACAAGAAGTTTGTCTGACATTTTCATGACCACATCCTGGCCTATATTATTCTGTATTATCTTAATATAACTCTTTTCCCTTGTCACAGTGCTTTACTCGTCTTGGTGGCAAACTCCCAAAAGGTGTTTTGCTTTCTGGCCCGCCTGGCAATGGCAAAACAATGTTGGCAAGAGCTATTGCTGGAGAGGCTGGTGTTCCTTTCTTCCAAACCAGTGGCAGTGAATTTGACGAGATGTATGTTGGTGTTGGAGCACGAAGGGTGAGAGATCTTTTCGCTGCTGGAAAAAAGCAGTCGCCTTGTATAATCTTTATTGATGAGATTGATGCTGTTGGTGGAAAACGAAATAACGAGGACCAAATGTTCAAAAGGCAGACTTTAAATCAAATACTTGTTGAGTTAGATGGATTCAAACAAAACGATGGCATAATTGTGATTGGCGCTGCTAATTTTCCCGAGTCACTAGATAAGGCATTGATGAGACCTGGCCGATTTGATCGCCATGTTGTTGTTCCCGATCCAGATGTAGAAGGACGGCGACAGATTTTGAAATCTCACATGTCAAAGGTATTCCTTTACTCTTCTGGAAGAATTTATTATATATTGTATCTTGGGTTGCTTACGAATTTCTTGAGGCACATGTGAAATGCTTGCACTAATATATTGGGGTAAAGCATTGTGTTGTATAATTTCCTTGCTATGATTGGGTGTCTGCTGGATACTTTACATGAGCTAAGTCAGCTAACAGCCTAACACCCATAATACTTTTTGGATTGTGTCTATTGTTATGAATCAAAGGATTCCATGGTTCTAGGTCAAATGCAATGGAAAGATAGATTGTGTAATTCTCTAGGAGTCATCACAAAGATAGAAATGAATAAAAGATAATGAGAATACAATAGTTGAGAGTTAATTATAGGAGTGAGTTAGTCTAACTAACTGCCAAGCTGATACCATGTTAAAATTTTTGGGGTCTAACTCATCCTCACAAAACCGGCTCGTAAGTTGAGGATTGCCTCCTCTATATAAACTCTTACCATGAGTCTTATCTATTCGATGTTGGACATTGGTTTTTCCCAATATCTATTTTTATTCTGAGTTTTGTAATTTAATTGTTAATGTGCACAATTGAGATATAGTAAGGGTGTAGAGTACAGCTGATTAGAACTTAGAAGTAAATTTTGAATCTGTGTTTGAATTTGTTTCTTTGGAAATACAATTCAGGTTCTGAAGGCGGACGATGTTGACGAGGATATCATTGCTCGACGTACACCTAGGTTCTCTGGTGCTGATCTTGCAAACTTAATTAATGTTGCTGCCTTGAAAGCTGCAATGGATGGTGCTAAAGCCGTGAGCATGCATGATTTTGATTTTGCACGGGACAAGATTATAATGGGAAGTGAACGCAAGATTATAATGAGGAGTCAAGAAAGATGACTGCTTTCCATGAGGGTGGCCATGCCTTAGTGGCAATTCATACTGATGGTGCGCTTCCTGTTTACAAGGCAACTATAGTTCCTCGTGGGAATTCTCTTGGCATGGTTGCTCAGCTGCCTGATAAGGATATGACCAACTGGTCCCGTAGACAGATGCTTGCCTGGCTTGATGTTTTGATGGGAGGTCTGGTTGCTGAAGAGCTAATTTTCGGAGAAAATGAACTTACTTCTGGTCCATCCTCAGATCTACAACAGGCTACTAGAATGGCCAGGGAAATGGTTACTATATATGGTATGAGCACTGAGGTTGAACACGTCAGTCACAATTACTCTGATAATGGGAGAAGTATGAGCTCAGAAACTAGGTTGCTTATTGAGAAAGAAATGAAGAAATTGCTTGACAGAGCTTACAACAATGCAAAAACTATTCTAACCACTCGTGAAAGAGAGCTTCGTGCGCTTGCAAATGCTCTTTTGGAGCATGAGACACTTACAGGAAGTCAGATAAAGGATTTACTTGCAAAGATAAAATCCCAGCAGCAACGGCCGCAATCATGCACCGTCGAAGCTCAGGGAAGTTCACGGTCCAATCCATCAGTTGTTGCTGCTTCCGCAGCCGCTGCAAATGCTCAAGGAGTTGCCCCAATAGGATCTTAACGCGGAATACTAACGACCCGTGGAACTCAACTCGTGTATTAGATTAATATGTGCAGATAGTAATTTATTCAGTGTTTTTGCTGTTCATATCTTGTAGGAGTTTCCATTGAGTTGTTTTAATAATTAACTTGTTACTTTTATTTTAAATTTTCTTTCGTCAAAACTGTAATCATATACTCTCTTCAAAATTTTCCCTTACCTTTTCTCTCCTATTTGGAAGAGAAAATGTTCAATTTTATCTTATTGTTGCAGACACAAGAAAGTAATTTGGCTATTGTTGCTAGTGGTAGAAGAAAATTCAAAGGGATGATTGATTGTATTATTCGTACTGTTAGGGAAGAAGGTGTTGTCTCTTTGTGGCGTGGTAATGGGAGTAGTGTTCTTCGGTATTATCCTTCTGTTGCGCTCAATTTCTCTCTTAAGGTTCCTTTTCTTTATTTCTCTTTTTTTCTATTGCCTTGTATTGAAATGGATAAGCCCTAATATCGCAAGTTATTAATATATTATTGAAATGGATAAACCCTAATAAATGGAATGTTTCAGCATAGCTTGCTATAAGTCCTTAGTTTAACACTCAAATTGGTTTAATCAATCCATGTCATAATGAAATGAACCTTCTTTTAAATTAAAAAAGCGTCAAACTATAACTTAATCTACACCTTTTAATGGGAGAAAAAGGAACTGATGCATCGTGGGCTAGGCATCTTGGACTTGAAATTTGCTTACGTAAAAGGAAACAGTACTTTTCAGTCAGGTGGATTATGTTAAAATTTCAGAATTTTTGTCTGGCTAAAGGAATTTGAGAAAATTTCTGAACGTTTTCTTGCTAATTGCACTTTAAAGTTGCTGCTGAAGTTGATGTCAACATTTTTTTGTAGGCATCGTTCTCATAAGGCCATGCATTAGTAATGTTGTGACAGATGGAAAACAAATTTCTGCACGGAAGTTTGTGAAATGTGGCTAAAACCACATTTTAGTAGCATTTTTATGTCCAGAAGATGATGGAATATCAAGATAGGCTAAAACCTTGGGCTTTATAAATAATGTATGAATTATGAAGTTTCATTTCCGCAACTGATGTATTTCAAATTTCAATGCATATTTCTTGATGTTGTTCTGCTTGTCACTCACTAATATAATTGATGAAAATTAATTATAAGTGAAGCTAAATCTATATTGTTACACTTAATGCAAAGTCATGATGAAGTGTCTCGTGTTTTTTCAACAGGATCTTTACAAAAGCATATTAAGGGGTGGAAACTCTAATCCTGATAATATTTTCTCTGGAGCATCCGCTAATTTTGTTGCTGGAGCTGCAGCAGGTTGTATATCACTCATCTTGGTTTACCCCCTTGATATTGCACACACCTGCCTTGCCGCTGACATCGGAAGGACGGAAGTGCGTCAATTCCATGTAAATACAGTCAAGAGAAAAGGAGCAAAATTCCAGCCAAATAGTCAACTCTTTGCAAAGTCTCTAGTAATTCACTTTCATCCAGCTTATCAACTTTTACTAATGCTTTAACATATTCAGAAAGTGCCGAAGAATTTGTATGCAGGGATGGATGACTCTCAAATGCCCTAATCACGGCTTCAGGATCATTTCGAAGGTAAAGTTCTTTGAGATAAGAGACTTCTGCAGCTTCAGATGAATCACGTAGTCGTCCAGACAAATTTTCTAGATAGATGGACTGGGATCTCCCCTGGGAGAAGAAAAGCCTATGCCCTACAAAGATCCGAAAGTGAAAACATTAAACACAAATGTAGAAGAACAGAGGTTTATAAACAAAGCCAACAAGTTTATCACTCTTTCAATTCAAAGCGAACAAAGTAAATATCGATCATAAACAATCTTATATTATATTGCATCCAATATTATGTCTCCCCGATAGAATGTATGAAATGAAAATAGATGGATAGATTAAGTGACCTTTGTAATCAAACGCCTCCAAGCCATAGAGACTATGCAAAATGCAAAGAGTGGAAAGGGAGAGGGAGTTTTTTTTTTTTTGGTTGAGGAATTGAAGTGATGATTCTACTACTCATTTCCCGGTATAACCGGTGAATCAGTTAGAAACAGACTTCAAATTCTCTGCCACATAAGCAAAAGCAAAACAAAAGGGACTTATAATGGTAACAATGTCCCTCTCTACCAACATAAAATTGTCGCAACAACTCTCATCATCTCTACAATTATTATTACACTTCTTTTATTGAACCCAGTAATTCTCTTTCTGTCTCCCAAATGTTTCTTCTCTCTTTTCGCACTGGTGTGGTCATCGTCAAGCTACGGAATTGAAACAGGAGAATGTCGTTTCGTAAAACAAAAGAGTGTGATAACATATGAGGTTAAATAATTTTTTGATTTTTATAATTTTGTTTTTAATCCTAAAAAAATTTGGTATATTGCGTTCCCATAGAATCTCTGCTTCATAATAAGTTTACAACCTGAAAAGCCAAGAATCTCTGCTTTGAATGAAGGGCAACTTTGACGAAAAGTGTGATTTAATATATTCCCATTTATCCTATGATGACCACATCCATACCTAAATCAATCATCCAAGAGATTCCAAGGTTGTAGAGAGGTTTTATTTGGGGTGACACTATGGAAGGGTGGCGTTATCATCATTTTAGTTGGGATGTTGTTACTCAACCAAAGCATATGGGAGGTCTTGGTCTGCATCGTTTGGACATCATGAGCAAAGCTTATTTAATGAAGTTGGGGTGGGAGTTGCAAAATGATGGAACAAATTTGTGTTTAGTTTTGAAAGGGAAACATGGTCGTGAAGTTTTTAATTCGATAAATACTACTGCTACTAAGTCTGCTGACTCGAGCCTGTGGAAAGTGTTGGTCAGTTTATGGCCTCTTCTTGATAAGCACTCATCTTGGGCAATTGATAACGGCATAATATTAATGCATGGGATATGTGTTGGATTGAGCCAGGCCTTAAAGTAGTAGACATGGATATTAATACTCCAAGCTCATTAGTTAATGCTAGAGTGGTAGATTTGTTGGATGATGAAGGAAGTTGGAATTGGCAGCTATTTTGGAGGGTTGACTTTCTAATGTTTTGTTGCAAAAATGTTAGCCATTACCACTCCTGATGGTGTGAATGACGAGGACACTCGAATGTGGCCTATTGGTAAACATGACATTTTCTTTGTGACATCGACGTATAACATGATGGGTAATTATCCATATACAAATGATGATAGTTCGTGGAACAAGATTTGGTGTCTCAATACTCCAGAGCGTGTGAGGTACTTTGTGCCACTGCTTAGGCACGAAAGGCAATCATGACGAATTATCGTAAAAGCATAATGAACCTTGGTGCTCCTTGTTGTCCTTTATGTATGTTGTGAAAAATGTATATCGATGTTTGGAATCACACCAATGAAAAACAAAGATGTGTGGAGCAAAAGGTAGTGGTAATCCTAAGTCTAAGTGTCTTCAAGCAACAACACACACAAGAGCTAAAACAATGACACAAACACTAACCAAGCATAGAGATAAGCAAGCTTAAAAGGAAATAAACAGACACACGCAAGATGCTAACCCAGTTCGGTCCAATATGACCTACTCTGGGGGAGAGAGCAGCTCTCCAATCCACTATGAGAAGATGTTACAAGAGGTTACAAGAAATCAGCCTTATACCTAATCTCTACCCTTTGTTTCCCTCACCACACTCATGGATCTTACTAGAGAATACACAAAGGAAGCTTTAGATCCTTCCAATGATGTAATCTTACTACCCAAGGTGATTACAATGTTTATCCCAACCCTAGAGACCCCCTTACAAAGATACTCAACCCTCAAGTTCCCCCCTTTGTAAACCCTAGGCCTCTAGCTTCAGCTCTCCTTCAAAATTCTGCAGAATCCACTTAAATATTAGTCACAACAGTCTAAAATCGTGTGACGATTTTGTCCAATCGTGCCGCGATTGTCTCTGAACAACCGTTGTGACCAGTCCCTTTCAGGAAAACATGGTGAGGAAGCTGTTGACCAGTCCCTTCCGCGTTCGGGAAGATTTTCTTCCCTTGAAATAGCAGCGCTCTTGAACAAATAGGGATAACACGTGAGTGACCTAGAATTGGTGGTATTGTGATTGGTCAATGTCACCAATTCTATATCACCCAAGTGTTATGATTGAGGTTACTAACAAACAACACCCGGATTTGTTCCATTTATTTACCTATCATTTGTTATCCATTTACAAAAAGATAAACATAAAGGAAAGATTAATGAAACTTATTACAGAAGTCCCATATTGAGATTTATTGTATGTATTTTGACAGAAGTTTATGGTGGGGTTTAGCATGGGAAAGGGGAGTTATTTCCCATCATAGGAAAATTATTCTTGACCATTAAAGTAAAGAGGTGCACAAATTTTATGATGGTTTGTTAACACTATATATTTTCTCTCCATCATCTTCAACATTAGAATGCAAATCTGCAGCTATAGATTTCTTATCTTGTTTTTTTCCTGAACGTGAAATTCAAACAATAAATAACAAGGAATTGAAGCTCTTTTGCAAAAATTCCAAAAATAAAATATATGAAATTCGTCAACAATTTCATCATGTAATAATCCAAATGGGTAATAATATTTATTGTGGGCTAGTTAATTTTAGTTCATACACTAGCCGTACAAACAGAAAAATCTATTTTTTTTCCCCACTACTTCATCTTCTTCCTTGAGCTTGATGTGTTGGTGAGAGATGAGATCAGAGAATGATTAGGGAAGATAGTATAAAAAAATTCAGTGTAAAGAGTGCATGATAAGAGCATGTTCTTCTTTTAATCTAGTGGTAAAAATTCAACTTCCCCATGATGGGAAAAAACTTTGCTTACCCAGGCTAAATGCCACCGAAGTTTATATATTTTATGAATCATGATTTTAGAGCTAAGTAGTTTGAGAGATTTAATATGTACTCAATTTTAAAGGTTTTATTCCGATTTTAACGTCTTTACGACATTGGATTTTTGAAATATACAATTGAGGAGAGTTTTCTAAAATTTGATACTGTCGCATGCTTCAGCTTGCTGCAGTATGGAAAGATTTCAAGAGAACCAAGAGAGTGTATTTGCATGGAGCGATTGAACAACCATTTCTGGTGCTAGACACCTAATATCTCCAAGCTCTTATCTACAATTTGTTCATTTGAACCAAGAGAGTAGTGTTTGTTTTACATGTTGAACACAATTTGTGCCCATACTGGCACTGCACGAAAGCTATTTATTTGTTAGTTTTCGTTTCTTCCTTTTTGGAAAATGCAGAGTTTTTTCCAGCATGCGTAAGTTCCAACTAATCTGTTTTAATCATGAATGTCATATAAGGAAATATATAAAGAAATGCATAATCAAATATGTACATTCGGTAATAAAAAAAAATTGAACTATAGAACCACATAGTCCAACTACTTAAGGAATGTAAGAGAATATATTTTTCAATGTGGAACTTCAATAGTAAAATTAAGGAGAATTTCTTAAGTGTGATATTTCTAAGTGTTAAACATAACTAAGTAGTTAGGGTTGGTTCATACAATTTGAAGATCCCGTTCAAATATTATAGTAAAATTAAGGAGAGTTTCTTAAGTGTGATATTTCTAAATGTTAAACGTAATTAAGTAGTTAAGGCTAGTCCATACAATTTAAAGACTCCGTTCAGATATTAAAAATAGATCACTATACAGAATACTATATCAAACTCTTTTGAATACACAAGTCTCATGTACGTCTCTCCATATAACTCTAGTAATCAATTAATCCTTCACACATGTTTGACTCCTACATTCCTTAACTTATATTATTTATATTAGCGCTTTGAAAAAATTATCAAGTAAAAACTAGAATTTGAACTCAAGACCACTAGCTTTCAAATTGGTTGACCCTATGCTATACCATTTCAACTAAAATGCAAAATACTTAACTTTAAAATATATAATCAATACTTAGTTAATTTGTTTCTTATTTAAAAGGACATTTGTAACTCAAAATATGATCTCTGGTTTGTGAGCTGTGAACAATATCATTAAATTTTGTCACATCATTTCCATCATAGCAAAAGCTATACACGAGCAACTTTGAATCAAGTTCGAAATCCAATCCATCTAAGTTAAGCTCGTGAACCCATTTTAATATCAATAAGAAACTAAGAACATTGCTGATAGAAGCTCACACTTAAGAGCAAAACAATTTGTTTTAGCTAAAATAAAAAGTTTCATTCTCATATGTGGTGTTAATGTCAATTTCTACTTCGTCGTTAACAAACGGAAAGGTAAATTTAATATTACATTTTACTCTACACAACTGATTTTTTTCCGACAAGAGACAACACCACTCTCATCATTGTTGTACAAGCCTTCGCTCTTTCTTAATAGAACAACATATGATTTTTTTAAATTCATGATTTTTTAACAAAATTTGTTATAACCACAAAAACTATATGGTATAAAATTCTTGTATTTTTTTGTTAAGAAAATATAGTATTAAATTAACAACCTTTCAAAAAAAAATTATAACTGTTTTTTTTTTCTCTAAAAATTATTGGTGGAAATAATATGATGTTTTATTTTATTTTATTTTATTTATTTCAATTGCAGGTGATTAATGCAACACGTGGATGAATCGAGATAAAGATGATATATAAAGAAGAAATAAAAATTGAGAGTTATCAAAACTATCTTTGTCATTGGAAGAAAAACAAAGTCAAATGGAATAAGATTACAACGCAACGAATTCCATTTCCTACCTTGTCCGCAGCCATACCTTACAACGTTTGGTGAAATCAACCAACCAAGTCCAACATTACACAACACGCATTTCAATGTTATCAATTCCTTTTGGATTAAACTTGCTTAATCACACATGATTAGGTTATTGATTCATCTTCTTCGAATTTAAAGATGATTAGCGTGTACCCTTTTGAGCCAAGTTTGTGAATTTGTTAAAAAGAAAAGATTTTGCGGCGAATTTAAGGATGAGTGGAGAGGATGAAGACCCAGAAGAAAAAGCTTTGAATTTGAAGCGAAAATCTTTTTCTTCTTCACGTTTCAACAATTTTCAACGCGATCTTATGGCTGGTGCGGTGATGGGTGGTGCGGTTCATACAATTGTGGCACCTATTGAGAGGGCTAAGTTATTGTTGCAGACACAAGAAAGTAATTTGGCTATTGTTGCTAGTGGTAGAAGAAAATTCAAAGGGATGTTTGATTGTATTATTCGTACTGTTAGGGAAGAAGGTGTTATCTCTTTGTGGCGTGGTAATGGGAGTAGTGTTCTTCGGTATTATCCTTCTGTTGCACTCAATTTCTCTCTCAAGGTTCGTTTTCTTTAATCTTTATTTCTCTTTTCTTCTACTGCCTTGTATTGAAATTTAAATATGTTTTCACAAGAAATAGATAAGCAAGTAAGTGGTAAGTTCAATCCCTGACTTTTGTGTATAGAGAAGATTTGGTTGGAATGGGAGAATCCACCTTGTGGAGTCCAATAGGTTCCCCTAAAGATATTAGTACATGTTAAACGTCCGTGGATACTTTGTACGGTAACATGGTTTAGAAAAAGAAATGACAAGTTATTAGTCAAACATTTGGAACTTGTGTTCCATGATGATTTTTATTTCTGGCATTCACGCGTGGTATCGGTTTTTTTATGGTCTTGCATGCTAGTTTCACAATTATTGATAAATTTCTGGTTGATATCTTGAATTGATAATGACATTTAGTATTTAGTTATTATTTAATAGTAAGAAACGAAACTATTACAGTTTAAGAAGAGGGATAAAGAGAGTCGGATACATTTGGTTTTGTCATCTCATGAAAAACTGGGATGCAGGCAATGTTGGAAACGGGTTGTGTATGCTAGTCATTTAATGATATGGTTGAATCAAATTAGTTTCCTCAAGTCTTGAAGTGATAGAAAGTTGTTTGACTACCAGAGCCCTTCAATTGATGTGCAAGATGTGTTATTATGGGAATGGATCGTCAGGTCACATGAGAGGATCCATTTCCTGTGTTATTATATATTGTTTGCATACTCTGCGGTCAGCACCAGTTTTCTTGTCCATTTTCTTTGGGGCTCCTCTTATGCGATAGGAAAATGCACCGTATAAGGTGGAAAGAGTTGGTGGATACTTGGAAAGGTACTCCGATGCTCAAGTCAATAAAGGTTAATAATATGTGAGTAAAGATAAACAGTGCACGTACCTCTTTAGGGTGAGTTCGCTCCCTATACATCAAGCCCTTAGGTAGTACTGCATAGGCTGAATGTGTTTGAACATGTCCTTCACTGCTCTTCTGAATGTGGCTGAATGTGTTTGTATGACAATCACTAGGTAAGATACTCTGAACCCGAATCCAGAGGATTAGATGGAGGGATTTCTTAAGCAAAGATTCTAGAAGGAGAACCTTATGGGCCGATTAGGGACTCATCTGAATTCTAGCCCATCCCATGCTTGTGAATTGTGATTTTATGAAGTGAGGGAGCTAAGCCCTGACCCATTTTTTGATTTGGTTACTTTGGATTAGTTAATAAGCATAGGACTTCACTTCCAATATAAAATTTCATTTGCTTTATTTGTCCTTCACCATATTATAATTCCTTTTTTCTTTTCTCTGTATCTAAAAGATTTTTCTCATCCATCATGTTCACTATTCCTTGCTCTTAATAGTTTCTTTTTGTTATCTCCATCACTGTCCTTGCCCAGTAGTGTTCCATCCCTTATTACTTCTCCTTGGTACCTATGTCCGGGAAGAAAAAAGTCACAAATTTTCAGATTGTCATTTGCTAGCATTATCCAGGCTGCAGTACACTTTTTAAATTTTCAATTATGGATTTTAATCAGTAACTGTTGATATAATGACTCTGAAAAGCACCGGCATGCATGCATGCACACCTTTAGCTCCTTAAATGATAGGGGGACTTCCTTTTCTTTGGTTATGTTCTTGTAAGTCACTTTTCTATATTCCTGCTGTTAGAATTGCAATGTTGATTGTGGCTACTTGCTAGGATATCCTTCTCCATCCCTATACCGAAATCTGACCTTACCCTGTAAACAAGAGAGTAAGAGGTATAGGATATGAATTTGATATTATTTTACTAGAATGAATAGTGAATGTATTCCTTGATTACAGCATTGCAGATCTTTGAAGGTCTGTATCTTCCTGACCAAAGGCCCTAGTTCTCTCCCAAAATTCCTAGACGACTTCCCTCTTTTCTCCTTTATAATTTGAGAAGTGCTAGCAACACACTCTCTAACACACTCATTCTAACATATTCTCTTATATTGGTTAAAATTCATATTGGTTTCACCAAATTTATATGGGAATCACATAGTTTTGTGGGACTCATGAATGTCGGCCAATAAAATGTGTTGGAATGTGTATCTTTTCCTAGTTCTCCCATTCTGCCCTATTCTCATAACAAACCTAATAATTCCATTATAAGAGAAACTATTAAGAAAGATATAATGAGTTGGATAGGGATATGAGTCACTTACTTCTATCATTGGTAACAGTCAGTTCTGTTACTTACAATTTTGGTACCAGTTACTATCACAAACTAAATGGAATGTTTCAGCATAACTTGGTACGAGTCTTTAGTTTAACAGTCAAGTTGATTTAATCCATCAATGTCATGACCAAATGAACCTTCTTCAAACTATAATTTACACTAGACCTTTTAACGGGAGAAAAAGGAACATGCATCCTGGGCTAGGCATCAGGGACTGGGAATTTCCTTATGTAAATGGAAACACATGGGGACTTTCAGTCAGTAGGGTTTTGTTAAAACTTTCTGAATTTTTTCTGGCTGAAGAAATTTAGGAAATTTTCCGAACATTTTCATACTAATTTCACTTTAAAGTTGCTGCTGCTGTTGAAGTTGATGTCAATATTTTTGTTACAACAAAAAGTTAGGTTATTTAAGGATGCAGGCATCATTCTCATAAGGCCAAGCATAGGTAGAGTTGTGACAAATGGAAAACAAATTTTTGCATGGAAGTTATTGAAATGTGGCCAAAAACACATTTTAGTAGCATATTTATGTCCAGAAGATGGTGGATTATCAGCATAGGCTAAAACTTTGGGCTTTATAACGTATAAATTATGAAATTTCATTTCCACAACTAATGCATTGTAGTGCCTATTCTTGATGTTGTTCTGCTTGTCACTCACATATAAGTGAAGCGAAATCTATATTGTTACACTTAATGCATAATCATGATGAACTGTCTCATGCTTTTTCAACAGGATCTTTACAAAAGCATATTAAGGGGTGGAAACTCTAATCCTGATAATATTTTCTCTGGAGCATCCGCTAATTTTGTTGCTGGAGCTGCAGCAGGTTGTACATCACTTATCTTGGTTTACCCCCTTGATATTGCACACACCCGTCTTGCCGCTGACATTGGAAGGACGGAAGTGCGCCAATTTCGAGGCATTCACCATTTCTTAGCCACTATATTCCAGAAAGACGGGGTACGTGGGATTTACAGGGGCCTTCCTGCATCACTACATGGTATGGTGATACACAGAGGTCTTTACTTTGGAGGGTTTGACACCATAAAAGAGATGTTGTCTGAAGAATCTAAACCTGAGTTGGCGTTGTGGAAGCGATGGATGGTAGCTCAAGCAGTTACAACCTCAGCCGGTCTGGTATCGTATCCGCTAGACACAGTTCGTCGGAGAATGATGATGCAGTCTGGCATGGAACATCCGGTGTATAATAGCACCCTCGACTGCTGGAGGAAAATTTATCGAACAGAGGGATTGATTTCATTTTACCGCGGAGCAGTTTCGAATGTGTTTAGGAGCACTGGAGCTGCAGCTATCTTAGTCTTGTATGATGAGGTCAAGAAATTTATGAACTGGGGAAGATTGTAACAGAAGCACCAAACCAACGTAGTTAACTGAGT
>Ga0315914_1005807_pt1 | contig 17799 bp, 9 predicted proteins | sample MpolenodulesMG_FD_203920 | JGI IMG/M metagenome (GOLD analysis project Ga0315914, IMG submission 203920) | Medicago polymorpha root nodule microbial communities from Los Angeles, California, United States - elongated nodules | ecosystem: Host-associated > Plants > Roots > Nodule | place: USA...
ATTTTATAAATTAACGATCATTTTTTATGTAATAAATAGCTATTTGTCAATATTTATATTTGATAGAACATCATTTCATAAGAAAAAACATCATTTTATTGTTTATAAGAATCATAGTAATTTTTTTACATATTATCGTAAAAAATAATCAATGTTCTCAACAATTATGAGTGATAAAAATTTAAAAAAAATTAATTTTATTTCGTTGACACTATTGATGAATAAAATTTAGTTATTATAATTATAAATGATATAAAAATAATATTTTTCTTCAAAAAACAATTCATTTAACTATTAATTTGAAGAGTGGTGTACCGGTACACTCAAATATACTGGGCGTACCATAGAATTTGCCTATTTTTAATCAATGTTTTCAAATTCAAGCCAGACATCAAACTAGTAAGAACTTCAGTCATGGTTCAACTGTTTTAAACAGTCTGAACCGAGTTAATAATTCTGAGCCAAAGTTACCATCTCTTAATGAGAATAAATGTTGAACAAAGGAAGATTACTTTGAAGTCGATTTGGTTTCTTTTGGCTGCTATTTGGTGTCCTTGTAGGTTCATGGAGATTACTCTGAAGATGTTGGCACCATAAGTATTTTTACTTGAAAAAGTGATACTTACTCTCTTCATCCATGTATATAAGCATCTTTTGTTTTTCTCGCTTTTATTAAGAAAAGTTGGTAGTATAGTTAATGTATGGATGTACCTAAAATTCCCCCTTGTTTGTGGAGTATGTAGTAAGTTTTGCGTTTTCATATTCCAAGACACTTAATGATATTAATTAGAGGTTTATTTGAAAAAGAAGCAACAAATATATATATACAAATTTGAAAAGAGGAGACAAATTTTTAGTCAAATAAGTGATAATATTCTGGGACATAGAAGTTTATTTGAAAAGAGGAGGTAAGGGAAGGAAATTTCACTTTGCTCTTCTCTTTTCATTGTTATATATGCATATTTGTTCTTTGCTTGAACTCTATATTGAACATAATAGTTTGCTCGAATTCGGCTTTGTTACATTCTAACAGCGCCGTATTGCAAAATAAGAACTATTTGTTCGAATTCTGCTATGCAATAGCACTGATATTTTACCACACTAATACTGAAGATGTTTAGATCAAATATAAATGTAACATACTAACATTTTGAATTGCACATCACAGTAGTTGACATACTTGAAAACAAATAGATCAAATTATAACTTCACTTGAGAGAATACTGAACATAACAATATCTATACTTTTTCCCTTAATGAACAGATATTTTCTGAGAACACCTTCCCTTTGAAAACCAGCCTTCTCCAACACCCTTTGAGAAGCCACATTTTCCACATCAACTCGAGCCTCAAGCCTCTCCAAGTATGGAAACTCCTTAAATGCAGCATCAACCACTTGTTTTACAACCATAGTGGCAATCCCTTTGCCCCAATACATGGAGCTCAAAGAATAGCCAAGTTGAGCAGATTTGTCCCGGCATCTCTCCGAACACGCCTGGAACTCAGTACACCCAATTGCTCGGTCGCGAAGGCAAATTGCTCTGAACCATAGAGATTTGCTTGCTATGTTTTGGATGAAGTCAATGCCTTTTTCTTTGTTTGTATAAGGTTCCCAAGTGCAATACTTGGCCACTTTTGCATCACTAGTCCACACCATAACATCATCAATATCAGAAAGACTAATGGGTCGAAGAGAGATTTGGCTCAAGTCAACAACAGAATACTCTTCTTTAGCATCTGATTTGGAATAGGTAACAATTTCTTCCATCATGTGATATTTGGCTTTGATGTATCCAAGGATTGATTATAATTAACTAGGAAAGGAAACTTTTGAGTTTGGAGGAAAGGAAACTGCATAGGAAAGTTGGTAGCTGCTTTGATTGACTATGAAGAATAGATGCTCATAAACTATATGACATATATAAGCTACAAAAATATGTGCAATGATGAAAATCGTTAAAATTTGTGGGACCATATTCATACTACAATATAGTGATTTCTAAAAATAGATTTATTTATTCTAGTGAATGGATAAACACAACACGTATTGACAATGACATGCTTTCAAAACTTGAATATTTGAGTTAACAAAAGGACATAAAGGGGTAGTTTTTTTAAAAAAAAATTCAATCCATGTTTAAAAAACTGAATGAGACATCAAACTAGCAAGACTTTCAGCTATAGTTCAACTGTTTTAAATAGTTTGAATCAAGGGTTGAACTATCAAAACCTTTTTACACATGCATTCAATTAAATCATGTCAAATAGAAAGATGACATCGTAGAGTGATTTAATTAGATGCATGTCTAAAGAAATTTACACTTTGTCTATACAATTTTTTTTTTTAAAGGAAACTCTTGGTCTATACAAATTAAATCCATGAAATATTACTTTTGAAAATTGCCTGCATCTTTTTCTTAACCAATAGAATGTTAAAATAACTAGAAAATACGCTGCGTAATTTCATGCATGACTTTACATTGTGAAAAAGAAGAAAAACAGCTTAAAACCCGATTTAAATTTGGCGCCATTATGCATAGTTTTGACTATATAAAAGTGTGGTTATTCTCCTATAGAATCAAGATGTCTGAGCCAAAGTTTCCATCTCATGAAGAGAATAAATACTGAAGAAAAACTAATTTATTTTCTGATCCATGCTTTCATAAGAGTGTCATACACTACTCAGCTAAAATGTCACTCATTACAAGTCTTTCTGAAAGCTAAAAGATAGATAAATAAACTAACCTCCCATTTTGACAAGCTAAAATTAACTGATAAGCTAGATTAAAATAAAAACATCCAAACTAAGAAGTACTTTACAACATAGTGAGCGACAAGATTTTCTTAGTCTTCATTAGTTGTCTTTGAGGTTCCGCCGAAGCACCCTTTGCTGCGCCTTTTGCTGCTACTACTCTTGTTTCCGATGTGAATAAAGTCCCTTAGAAACACCACTGTTTTTCCAGAGAGTCTGTTCTTCCCTTTGTTTTTCTTCTCATCACTCAATTTTAGCAAAACATAGTGGATGTTCTGCACCTCGAACTGCAACCGTCCTATCTCTTCCGAACCTTTTCGCGCCTGCTCTATCACTCTTTTTCTTTGCATCTGTCTACTCTTTTCCAACTCCACCGAAGTCTCCCTGCTTGAAGACGGAACACTCTCTTTGATCTCCTTTGTCAGTTGATCATTAGTATCTGCTAATTTCACAACAGCTCCTTCAATGTCTTCTATCTGTCTTTTAACTGTTTCGTATTCGGTGTCGACTCCCTTCTTGTTGCCTCTCTGCTTTGTCTCCATTTTCATTTTCAAATCTTGCACACTCATATTAAGAGTTGTCAGTTTCTGTCCATCCGATGCAAGCCTCTCCAATATTTTTCTTCTCTTGCCATCTTGAGTTCTGTCTTTTATGCTTTTCGACAGATGAAGCTTGTCAACACCCAATTCCTTTTCTGCCTCCAATTCTGAAGAGGTGTTCAGGCATCTTCCTGAATTGTCCGACTGATGGCACATAATAACGTCTTCGGTTGGATCAGAATTCCTTTTCATTGCTTCACCAACCATCGAACCATCATCAAAGCAATCCTGTTCGGCGGTTTCCCATAATTCAAGCATCCCATCGTCAGTCCCTCTATTCTTTCTCCTGCAATTCTTGGAGGCTGGATTGTCTGATATTTGATCCAGAGGAATATCTTTCATCAGCGATCCATTTTGGGATTTTGTTCTCCATGTGTTGAGATCGAACATGTTCTCATCCTTGAGTTGCTTCTCTACTTTTCTGTAGTCTTTTTGTGGATTGGCTTTAGAGGATAGATTTTCCTCCTTGACACGTCTTTCAATTTCTTCCACCATGCACCTTTCAACTACTCTAATCCTTGCCTTCATGCCTATCAAATCCGAAATGCCGTCCAGCATCAAATTATTTTCTATTACACTTGGATTGATGTTTTCTCCGAGACATGTTTCAATTACATAATCCTGGACACATTCATGACAAACAAGAATAAGTAGAATACACAACATAATCTCATATGCTCATTTAACGCGGGAATCGGAAGAGGAAAACTAAAGTATATGGTAAAAAGCTAAAACAGAAGACTACCTTTTGTTCCTGATTGCATACAGCCGAAGCTTTATTTGTTTGAAGGATGGTGTGCTCTAAGGAAGCGAAATCCTCTTTCAAAGAACTAATGACTGGAACATAAGCAGACAAATGACCCTTCAGTCCTCCGATTTCACTTTCCAGAAGACTGACTCTTTCTGTCATTTTTTCAATCTTCGAGCTCTTTGCAGCACTCTCATCTTGAAGTTTCGTACAAACTCCGGTAAGCTCATTCACCTTATTTTCCAACAATGCTTCACTAATGGATGAAATTTGAAGATCAAAATAGAACGTAGCAGCCTCAGCCTCCCAAAGTTGGAATTCATTTGTTTTATCCATCAGCTCTGAACTCAATGTTTCTTCTCTAGCCTTCTGTTGTTCCACTTCATGGTGTAATAATCTCATCTCTGACACAATACTTCGATTTGCTTCATTGAGGAATTCAATTTCTTTTTTGTGATTCATACAACCTTCTGATAACTCAAGAATCTGTCTCTCAAGATTTTCATTGATCAGCTTTGATTCACGTTGTTCCATTTTCAGTTTTTCAACATTTCTGCAAAACTCCGCATTCAACATTTCCACGGCATTTAGCTTTTCCTCTTTTTCTAACAGTTCTGTTTTCTTCTTTTCAAGACGATCCTCTGAACTTTGAATCCAATGACTTAAATTGTCATTTGTATGTTTGGCTTCCTGCAGATCTTTGTTCATTGTCCTAACCGACTCCTTCAGATAAATATTCTCTGCTTCTTTCGCCTCAAACTGTTCCCTTAACAGACCAAGCTCCTGTTTGAGGTTATTATTCATACGGTGAAGATCACTCAGATGCTCGGCAAGTTCTTTTTGTTCCAATACCTTCTCAATGAAAAAGCTCTCGTAAACCAAGCTAAGGCTTTTTAGATTCAGCGCCTCATGGAACATCACACTGCTCTCCTCTTCAGCAGCAGACTTTGCTTCTTTGAGCTCTGAAACACTCCTAATTAGCAGATTTTTCTCCTCAAGCACCTTGCGATTTTCCTCCTGAAACATAAGATTTGTGTTCTGCAAATCTACCAATTTCATACGAAGAACCTCCATTTCAGATTTCAACGTGTTCTCCCTCTCTTCCCCCTCAGTCAGTTCAGACCCCAGTTGCCTGTTCATCTCCAGTAGTTCAAACTTAACTTTCTGCAACATAACATTCTGCTCTCTTGTGTTTTGAAACTCATGCTCAAGGTGCCTTTTCTTGGAATCCAGTTCTTTTCCTTCAGATTCTTGCTGCGAAAGTACGGTGAGGAGGACAGAATTCTCTACAAGTAGCTGCAGCTTCTCTTCCTGTGTTTTTGCAAGAGAACCTTTCAAGCCCTCAATATTATTCAAAATATGCGATATAGAGATTTCCTCTTGCTTGAACCCTTTGTCGTGTCTCTTGTCTGGATCGACCTGAAGAGCCGCTAACACTTGATGAATCCCTATTTTGAATTTTCTGATTTCATCGAGCAAGAAATCTACCTCCATCTGTTGCATAAGGTTTTCACCCTCCAACTCGGAAATAACTTTCTCAGAAAATTTTGATGCCTCGATATGTTTTTGACATTCAAATAGTAAGCCTGAGTTCTTTTGCTCCAAGTCTTCCATACATTTTTGCAAAATAAACATCTCTACTTGAGCATTTACAGCTTTATCAAGTTCTTCTTCAAATTCTACCTTCCCCAACTGACGCTCTTCTTGAAGCCGAAGAACAAGATTCTCCAAATTTGCCAATCGGGATTCACTTGAGTGTCTGTGATTAGCATGCTTTTGTTTCTGTGCCGAAAGCAAAGCATGAAGTTCTTCCACTTGATTGACTTTGCTTTCTTTGTCTTTCTCCATATAAGAATATTTTTCCTCCAATTTAGTAAACCTTTTTTCTAGGTTACTTAGTTTCTCTTCGACACTCCCCAATTGAGATACCAGGATGCTCCTTTCGTTAAGAAGACTGCACTTCTCATTGTTCAGCAAATTGCAAAATTCTTCCAAGCTACTTGATTTAGCCCTTAAACCTTCAAGCTCAATCTTTGAATCAGACAGAGACTTCTCCAGCAAGGCATTCTTCTCCAATAACTTCTGCATACTTTCGGTGATAATTTGCAATTGTGACAATAAAGCCGATTTCTCACCAACAAGAGTGGATTTATCTTCCTTCAGAACATGGCATGACTCTTGAAATTTCTTCATTGTATCTCTTACTCCATCTAGCTCATCATTCAAACTTGAAAGGGAACATTGCATAAAGGCCTTTTCACTCAAAAGTTTATCCATATCCTTCGACTTTTCACGAAGAGCTTCTTTCTCATCTTGCTCGACTTTGCACACCTCCTTTAGTTTTGAGTTCTCCTTTTGTAAATCCATCACAGATGCCGCAAAACATTTAGGATTCAAACCTACAGACTCTAGATCTTCCAGTATAGCCCGGTATCTATTATTCAAGCCCTTGATCTCATCCTTTATTTGATGAGATTCATGTAGGAGGTAATTACTTTCTTCAACTTTTACGACAAATTCTCGTTCCAGATTCTCTTTGATCTCCTTCAACTTGGAAATTTCCATTTGCTGATCTTTTAAGGTCCTAGTGGAAGAGAAATTAAGCACATGCAAAATCTTGTTTTCTTCCACAATATGTTGCATTTCTTCTTTGAAACCCTTTTTGGAATGTTCCAGGTCCTCCAACAGCTGAAGCCCGTGTTTAAGCTCCAAAGCAAGAGACCTTTGTTCCTCTTGTGACTGAGAATACGAGTTTTGCAGAGTCTGCAGAGTAGATTCAATTTGTAGAAAGCGAGAATTTTCTTCGTGCATCAGATTCTGCAGCCTCTCAAACTCATTATGCTTCTCTAGAAGCTCTCGATCTTTTAAAGAAATCTTCTGCACTAGATCGTCAGCCTCTAGTTGAAGAGATTGATTTGATTTCTCCAACGTGTCACAATGTTTTTCCGCGGTCTTTATTTTTTTAGTGCCTAGCTCAAGTTCTCTCTTCAATAGTTCAGAAGTTTCATGGGCATGCAAAATTTCACTCTCCATTGAAGATATTTTCTGCAAGGACTGCTTGTACAGGATAGATACAGCTTCTTTCTCATCATTCAATTCAGCAATTTTTTCCCTCAACACTTTAACTTCAGACTCTGCTCTTTCAATTTGCTCAGTTAGCATCCTGGAATTCTCCTCTGCAAGGTTAATCTTGGACTCCAAAACAGATATCTTTTCAAGAGATATTTCATACCGAAGAAGACCAGCATCCTTATCAGCTTCGAGCCTGGCGAGTTCTTGCTTGAGGCTTTTTGCTTCAGTTTCTGCTTTAGCAGCCCTCTCATCATGCCCCTTTGCATCCAGTTGAGTCAAAGATAACATAGCTTCAAGGCTAGCTATCCTTTCCAGACACTGGTTGTATTGAACTAGACCTGTATCCTTCTCAGATTTTAGCTCTGCTAGAGCTTCCTTCAATATTCCAATTTCAATTTCTGCTTTGCTTGCTCGTTCATCAAGACCTTCAGCAATGTTTTGTGCCTTATTAAGCTCTTTTTCCTTTTCAGATAAACTCTCTAAACTCTTCTGATACTGAAGAAGGATAGACTCCTTGTCACACTGTACATCTGCCAGAGTTTTCCTTAAGGCTTCGAGTTCAATCTCTGCTGTCCCCCCATGCTCAGACTCAGAATGGTTCTGGATTTTCTCATCCTGTTTTTCAGCTGATAACTGAGAAAACTCAAAGATCTCATTCAGCTGCTTTAGACCCTTTCTGCTTAAACCTAACACATCTTTCTGTACATCAACTTGCTCCAAGAATGCACGAATAGGATGTAGCATTTCGGGTGTGCGTGGCTCAGCCTCAGGGCCTGAAGAACTACGCGGTGAATCATCAGTCAGCAGAAAATGTTCTTGGTTGGGAAATGCTTCTGCCATGGTTCTATGGGCTTGACGTAGCTCTCCTGTTGCATGATTATATCTCTCTGCTAATGCACGGTATGCTCGGTAGAACTCTTCAACTAATTTCATGAGTTCTGGCCTCTTCTTATAGTACATCTCCGCCCTTCTTGCAAAGGAGTCTGCATCCTCTTCAATAAGCTTGATCATTGCTTTGACTTTTGCATCCATGTCTGTAGAAAGTATATAAACACATAAAATCATCACTTAAAAGGTTGCCAAACTATGAACTTTCACAACATATGTTAGTAAATAAATGATTTTATATCGATGAATTTTGTCTTGAAAAAAAATGCCACGGGTGAGTATGCTCGGCTTTGGCAAAATGAAATGTGTAGACCATCATGGTGATCTCAAATGTTTGCCTAAACCCAAAACGGTATCCCCCTCCGGTCTCAAATATAAGCAAAAGTTGATGTGTCAGGTCCAAAATTTGGACCAAATACAACAACTTTTGCTTATATTTGGACCGGAGGGAGTAATTTAGAGGGTTTTCACCTGTTTGTTACAGATTTAAAAATAAAAAATTATAATCTAAAGTTAAAAAACTGCTTCAAATGAGAAAGTGATTTTCATTATGGTAAACAAATACAAACTAGCTTCTGTTAGGAAAGTTCATCTAGCAAGGGAGATATATGGAGACAAACTAGATATACTCAGATTATTCACGCATAATAGTAAACATTGAAGATATATGGAGACAAACCTGTAAGATTTTCCTGAAGCCATTTTGAATTTTTTGGGCTAATGTGACTATCCCACCACCAAGAATATAAGCGTCTGGAGTCAGAATGCAACATGGTTGCCATAACCCCAGCAAATAACAACAGCAAAGCTGGTTTGGATTTTGCCAAACTGCAAAGTCCTGATAATGAATCCAGGCCTTGCTATCTGTATATAGATCTCCTCTTCTTTTACCTAACATCAATAAAAGAACACATTGTATATATTCAATAAGAAATTAAGAATAGCACATATTCATGACATCTGACTTTACTAATTACTCATGGATTACTCTATAAGAAGTTATATACTCTATTTTTATTTTGAAAACTCGGTATTCAGCCCAATACCAACTAATCCGGGGACCAATCCCACCATCCACTAGCAAGGGCATCATTTAAAGCGAGAGCAAAGCTCTATATGGACAAACCAACAGAAATTGGCACCGGGAGGATTCAAACCGGAGACCTTGAAAATTATATACTCTATTAACATGGATCATGCTGCATTACCTGCTCAATTAGACACAACTCCAATATCTTCTTGTAACAAATAGAATTTTATGTTCCAGCAGCTTAAAGAATTCAAAAACAGGACAACTGAAAAAAGAAAAAGAGGCAAAATTAAATAAGAAAATACATAAGAAAGAACATAAATTAAACAACTATCTATTTGAGTTAAAAAAAAAAAAAACTATCTATTTTGCAGAAATGAAGGATCTTGAACATAAAATAAAATAAAAAAATCAAATGACCAAAAAAAATTAAAAATTAAATAATCAGTGAAGGAAATATATCACTAGCATTGGTAGTATCGAAAGTACAATAGCTATTATTAAAAAAATGTTTCCTTTTTTATCCAAAAAAAAAAAAAATGTTGTTTCTGGTAAACAGTGACATCAAGAGTGTGAAGAGACAAAGAAGAGAGAAATCTTAAAAAAGGTTACAAACATGAAAAGCAAGAAACAGTGACATCAAAAGAAAGAAAAAAAGAAAAAAAAAGAGACAGTGTTCATGAGTCACGACCGAAACATTAGATAACAATAGCACAAGTACAAATTTCAATGAATGTGAAACTAAATTTTCAACAAGATCCAAAACTTACCAAGTAAAAATCAACACCGAAAGTGAAGATCCAAAAAAATGAAATGGGCTTGAATAAAATCACAAAAAGCATACAACTTTGATCTCTATAGCATCATTCACACCACAAAACCATGAAATCTGGCAATGTCGTCAGCTTCACTACTAGCTGTGATAACCTTCCTTACTTACCCCATTTTCTCTCTCTTTCTTTCAATGTGACACAAAAAGTAACATTTTTTGTTTCTCTCTCTACAAAATGGGTTCTTGTGTTGTGGAATTGCAAATTCTGACACACTCAATGACCCGTCAACATAACACTAGTGCACTGCTGTGTTGTTTTTTGTTTATGCTTTTGATAGGAAGATTATGACAATATTAGTATATTAATATTGTATCCTTAAGATAAGGGAATGTGTAAATGTAATGTGATTTGAATCCTATAACAATAGTAATAATAATAATGATGAGATTATGTAATTCAATGCTAAGATTATCTTTCGGTTAATCTGATTTAATTAAGGACCAACAACGTATACTTCAGGTTTTAAGCTGTCCTTTATTGTTATTTTCAAAATTTGAGTTAAATGACTGATCTACCCTTATTCGTTTGTTCCCTTGGCTTTTGTTCCTTTTCTCCCTTCAATAGTGTTTGTTGTTTGTCTTCATGTTGAAGTTTCCACTTTAGGACACTCATTGTATTAAGCCAAAATGTTAAATAGAAATAACTTTATATAGATTAATTAAATTTACGTAGAGGAAATTAAAATATTAGTATAGAACTATTTTGATTTCTTCTTAAGACTCAACTCAATTGACAATATCAATATTGTTAGATTAAAAATCTTCATCTAAATTTAAATTTAGAATCTCATAGTTGTATGTTACTATAATTTTAGATTGTATTTTACTACTTCATTTATAAACAAAAAACAAACTATTTTTGTCAAAAAAAAAAAGATTCTATGTTTTTTTTTACAAGTCAAATATCATCTTAGTGTTGGAAGTTTCGGATTATCGAGTTCAAGTCTTAATGACATAAGCAAGTTTCGGATTACCGAGTTCAAGTCTTAATGACACAAAATACTAAAGAAACTTGTGTTAAGCATGGTCCAATGGTATAATTATTTCTTAATTTCCTTTTGACTCGATAACTATTTTTATTCTTATTTATGCTAGTATCAATAACTACTTCTTTATCATGTAAAAAAAAATATTTTTCATGGAAAACCATTTATTCATTCAATATTCAAAAAGGTTGTTTTTACATTATATTTTTTTTAATGTATTTACATTTTTATGTGCTATTCCAAAGCATACAATATAGAAAACATAAAATGAGAGGGTATTTTGAAAATTAATTCATACTATATAAATTAAAAATATCTTTTTGACCAGATATAATTAAAAATTTATAATACTAATTTTTTATGACTAAATAATACTGAATTTCTACATCTTTAGATGATTGAAATTTTATGATTAAAATATATATACTCTACGCTTAATGTATTATTCCCGTATAGAGAAATAAATTTTGTTTACTGTAATAAGCATCTTCAATTGGATGTTATTAAAAAAAAATTAGAATAATTTCAACGGTCTTTTTTAGAGGTAATTCAACTTTGTTGAAAATAATGGTTTTTTTTTTTTGTTACTGTTGAAAATAATGGTTGATTGTAATTTGGTTCACACCTCCATCTTTTTCCTTTCACGCATAAATATGGCTTATTTTTTACATAAACAAAAAACGACAGTAAGGGAAATATCGTGAGAGAAAAAGAAAGAGAGGGATAGATATATCATATCTAGTGAAATAATTTAATTAAAAGCTATTTTGTTTTATTTGTCCATTCCTTTCATTATTTCAATGTAACGTCACTTTCGTAATGAGAATGATTCAGATAATATGAACCATATGATTAATAATTTTATAAACATTCTTCATTCACAGTTTTTTTGACAAATAATATTTTTCACCGTTAATCAATAGTTTTTTTTTTTTACACAACGTTTAATTTATACTTAAGAAACTAGGGCATGAAGATTACTTTTGCTTATAGTAAGCCATCTTACAGAAAATTGAGATGGACACGCTGGTATAGATATTAGATATTTCTAAAAATATGCTAAGAACCAAACTATTAAATTTAGGGTCTGAATGAATTAGGGTATGTGATTTGTTGCTAGCCTAAATTAGTAGGGTGGGCACACCCCCCCTGTGTCCTAACTTCTGACTCCACAATGCCGTAGATTTGCAGCACATGCACATCACGTAAGAGGATCTTTACCATTCGTTTTTATTTCAAACCATGTGGTCCACTACCCACATGACTCATTATAAATTTAATTTCATTCATATTTTTCCCAACAAGTAGGTATTCCTATTTACTACTACCTCTATTATTTGGTTTTACTTTCTTTGTGGTAGCAAAGTAGGACTGGACTTGTTTCCATTACTTGTTGTAATGAAGACAAATGAAGTTCTCTTTTTAACATCTTAAAATTCTGTAAGATGAGTGGGAGAATAATGATTTTTTAATAGGAAATGCTCACTGTTATTCTAAAGATATTTTTAAAAAGTTCAAAAACGAATTTTATTTTAAAAATGATGCATTCAACATTTGAATATGATTGATTACCTGCATTCAACATTTATAAGATGAGGTTAAAACATTTTTAGAAGCTTATTTAATTAAAAAGATCAGCTCATTGACCATAAGAAAAGTCTTTTGAAGTCTATCGAACCGACATCGTATTTAAGTAAATATAAACAATATTTTTTATTACTATTATTATATTAAATTTTGTATTTTGGATTAACATTTTTCTTTACTAAAGGATTAAATTATAAATTTGTTAACTTTTCCAATTTAAACTTATTAATTTACATTAATTTTCTGCATTTTTTTTAGCAACATTAATTTTCTGCATATTTTAATGCATTATTATAAACTAAAGTTGAAATATGATATTGTATATAGTTAGATTCTTTAAAAAAAAATTGAAGTAGATTCTTTAAATTTTATGCTAAATATTAAAATAGAGTCTAATCTCATTGATATATTCGTACTATTTAAATATATGTCAAATTACATATTTAAATATGTTCATATAAAATAAATTTTTAAGCAAGTTAACATTTCATACTAGAATTTCGAAAAACCATATTCATCTATACTATATATAAAGAAAACAACATATTTCAGTTCTTTTGGGCTGACTTTTTTGCTTTCCAAAAATGACCTTAATCTTTAAGACAAATAGCACATGTAATAAAAAAATAAGAATAAATTTAAATATTAAAAAAATGTAACAAACACGATATGAGTATGTACATTTATGTTTTTTTTCTTCCTTTATCATTTAAAAAGTGTAACAAACTAGATAAGTATATTTATACTTACTTTTTCATTATTCCAATTTTACCCTTAAATAACTTTTTCTATAATAAAAATTGTTGTTGATGTCATTAAAAAAAGAAATTTAGATTATATTTTTTTGTTATATTGTTGGTGTCATCGATAATCATGGTCAGTTTGGTTTGTTATAACTTGAAAGCAACAAACATTTATATTTTTAGTTTTAATCAAAATCAAAATTTTATAAAAAAAACACCGTTCATATTTTTCAAACGTTAGCGCAATAAAAAGAGCGGAAAGACGGGCAGACGAGTGTCCGTCTTTTCGCTAGTATATACTACCTCTGTCCCTAATTATAGGGCACTTTTGAAAATATAACGGAAATTAAGATAGTAGATATTTGTATTAAATATGTTTGTAATTACTATTGTTTTTATAATTTTATCCTTTAAGAGAGAGAGTTGATTTATGTTTTCAACATGTTATTTATTGTTGATTGAAGAAAAAGATATATAATAAATAGAGGCATGTATGTAAAGAAATAATTAATGTATTTGGAAATAGCAAATGGGTCTTACAAAAAGGACAAAAAAATTCTCAAAAAAGTTTTATAATTAGGGACGGAGGTAGTATAAAAAAATAAGTCTATGTTTGACTACATGCTAGACTTACACTTTAAATTTTTTGATAAGTTAGATTTAAGTTTTGCAAAGTTTAACTCGATTCAGTCTATTTCCGTAGTAACTCATATATTTAATCTATATCTAAATAAATAAAATTAATTCCTCGCCCATTTCTTCCTACCTATCACTTTTTACAACCCCTTTTTCTCTTTGAATTTAACCTGTTTAAATTATATTATATAAACTAATATAATTTTTTTTACCCCATTCATTTAATATATATTTTTGAGGTAACCCCATTCATTTAATTATGTTCGCCTTATTTTTTCTTTAATTTATAGATTATTTTTTGCTGAGCAAACCAAACACAATTTACACGTTTCTACTTGTGTTTCGATCAACATGTATCAGATCAGGTGGAGTAGATTTTCCAAGTACTTTATTCATTCAATATGTTGATCAAAGAGAAATATCAAATTGATCCATTTTGCCATTTTTACTAATACTCCATATATCAATTAAATCAAATATTCTGTCGCTTAAAATTGATCTAAAATCAATAACTAAAATCATAAAATGAACTAATTTTATCAAAGTTTTTAAGAATGAGAACAAAAGACTAATTGGATCTAAACAATAATGTGATCTTCCTCTTGATGTTACTCCTAAACAAAGGAACCATTATTTTTAAGACAGCAATTGTGCGACACCACCCCCACATGATGTGATGTGATATTCTTCTAGAGGAGTGATATTTGGACAAGCAAAATCAAACAACTTTATTAACAACCTTTTTTTCTTTTTTTTTATTGGACAAAAGTAATAGAGAGAGAAAAAGGAAGAGAGAAAATAAAAGTATAATGAGAGTATGAGAGAGAAAATTGTCACAAAAGTTGTTTAAAAGTGGTTGTTCAAATATCATTTCTCATTCCTCTATATATATACTATTTGACCCTAACATTATTGGTTTGATATAAAAGATGAATGAGACGTATATTTATATTTGAACCCACACACATATACCACCATTGTGGAAAAATCGATCTCCCTCTCTTAATTCACAATCCCCACCAATTACCAACCACAGCTAGCATGCAACTTGTCTTTGAAACTCTAAAATGTGCATAAATCATGCTATGGTCCCATATATATATATATACCTATCTCTTCTCATAAAAGTAATGAATCATATTGTTTTTTCGTTTCTTAGTACTTCTGCAAAGGTGTGGCACCTCCATCATACCTTCCTCAAAGATTCTGAAAAGTTACCATAAAATAAAATAAAAATTATATTTCATCAATATAGGGAGAGGAATGGGATCATGCTAAAAGTTTAGGAAAGGGAAAGAGTGAAGAGACATATGTCCGAGAGAATGATGCTAACATTTTCGGTCATGCATTGGTAGATACTTTAAAGTGCAGAGAGAAGAATTAAGAAGAAAAGGGAGCACCTTGCTTTTATTTCTTTTCCTCACCACCCCACGTGCAACAACATTCAAGGTTTCACATATTATTTGTCTCCTTTTTTGTTTCGGTGGTACAGATAGTGGTTTACTGTGATTGTGTAAAAAAAAGTTATCCGAAACTGTTTGTTTAAAGTCATAATATCGGTGAATGTTTAGATTAACTTATCAAAGTGATTTTAGAAACAAAATAGAAAAAATGTAAAAATATCCGTAAAACTCCAATATTTATATGTTATATAAGTTGCGTTCCTACCCGACTCGAGGGATTAATCTTTGTGTGGATACCGGTTCAAATAAACAAAAGTTACCACAATATAATGAGAACTCTAAAAATAAATACCGATTTTAGTTAGACTTTTTCCTTATAAATTTGGTCTTGACAACACAATTATTTTTTGAAAATGAAAACTCTAACATACCCATTAGAAACTTGCTCTATCCGTCTCATGATAAAAGTCATTCAAAGTTTTTCTACATAAGAAAAATAATAAATGACTAAATTTTACAAAATTAATATTGGCAACATTTAGTTTGGTCACTTACTTTGTGATTAAACTACGCTTTAAGTCTCATCGTTCATGGAGCTTATCAATGTCTCTAAAATTGTTCTTCTTAGAGTCTAGTAGAAGGCTAATTGGAGATTTGGGGCTTCTTAGTTCTTTCTGTTAATTGGACCTTAAAAACTTTAAATTAACCCTTTCAGATTTCCTATAATGACTAATTTGGGGAAATTTAATATGTTAGTTTTGATGAACAAATTTATTAATTTTAGATTGTATTTATGTGTGTTACATCCATCTCACTGATTTTGGTGAATAATCACAATGTTATTTTCCTTCTTTTCATACTTCTGTCCAAAAATGTATACATCATTGGTTAAGTTGTTTATTTTATCCCCATATTGTTCCAAAAGGACTTCTCTAACTCTCTGATTGGCAATACTCAATTCTCTGATTAGCAATACTCAATTAGGGTTAGATAGAAATGTTATTTAACACCTTAGCCATTATGCAGGGACTTGTGGACAAGTTTTGCATACTAAAGAAAAAAGATATACAAGGTTGAACTTGAATACACCTTCATGAAAGTTTGCTAAAGAAAATAAGAAAGCACATGTGGAGACGCGGCAGAGGAATCTGATTGGTAGCTATGGACATATTCACTCAACCTTTACAAATAGTATCCCAATTGATGATATATCAACATTATTTCTTGTAGCAACAATAATATTCACCAAACAGCCGCTCCTTATAATCTAACAGATTTTACGGAAACACTTGCATCACCGAAGGAAAGATAAGCATCATCACCACATAAAGACACGCCAAAATCCACTGTCATATTGAAGAATAACATAAAATTAAGACTTATATGAAACCAAATTTAAAAACCAGAACAAGTGTTTAGTTTAGAGTTACATATAAATCTTAAATAAGTACAAAGTATCATTACATTGACAACAAATATTAAAATAAGCTAAAAAACAATAATAGGATATCCTATAATCTAGAGTAAAGCCAAGTAGCCAATGTGAGGCAACTTCCACTGCATCATGAATCTTGTGATCTTGTTGAAATTCACTATTATTCTCCGATAATTTCCTGCACACAGTTGTAACAAGCGAGGTTATGCCCCTGTTTGGTAACCCGGCGAGAAAGCCAAAAAGCACGTTCGTTTCTTCAGAAGTGATTTTAGTGTGTTTGGTTCTCCTCCACCCCTCAATCATCATCGTACGTTTTGCTTTTCAAAATCAATTTTGGGCAAAGCTCCAATTCTTAGCTTTTTGAAAGCGATTCTGTCAACAATACATATGGAGTCTATCAATTTATCCTTTTGCCCTTGTGTGTACAAGTGAAAGGAAATTTACAAGTTTGATTGAGGGGTTTCAGAAATCAGTAATTCCTTGGTGTGAGGTTCTCCTTTGCAATGTTTTTTTCTATTCATTTTAACTGTGGGTGTTGCAATGATACCGCACATACTCCACAACAATGGATATGGCAGCATGTTGAAGATGAACATGTCAACAATGGAATAAGAAACAAAATAGGGAGGAAGAGAGAGAGAGATATGGTGCATGTGACTAACTAATTAGGATTTTAATCCAAACCATTAATTTTAATTAAAGGATCAATAATAATATCATCTCACTCACATCAGCGGGATCCCTCTTTATGGGCTTATGGCACAATATATTAAAACCCATTTGTTATGGACAAACTACTTATATATTAAATAATACAACACTAATAAATGATTATATAATATAGAAATGAAAGAAAAACTGAATAAAAATAGGGATAATATTTAGGTTATATTTGTATTTACTATTTTTAAGTTGAAAAACAATTATTTAAAAAATGATATACATAAATTTTTAATATTTTACTAAAATTCCTTTTCAAAAAATATATATTTTACTAAAATTGAATAAAAAATTGATGCACAAATATATATACATATACATATGTTAAAACCCATTTTGGTCATTTACACATCCAAAAGCAATTTTGA
>Ga0315914_1005812_pt1 | contig 17786 bp, 8 predicted proteins | sample MpolenodulesMG_FD_203920 | JGI IMG/M metagenome (GOLD analysis project Ga0315914, IMG submission 203920) | Medicago polymorpha root nodule microbial communities from Los Angeles, California, United States - elongated nodules | ecosystem: Host-associated > Plants > Roots > Nodule | place: USA...
TATATATATGAGACTGAAAGGAATATTATATTTCTTTAAATGAAATGATAATTGATGACCAATAGTGTTACATGTAAACACATATTTCAACAATCATCATAAGAAATTAGTAACATTTTCCATTGAATGCAAAATCTCATTGGTATCAAATACCAGTTTATTGTGCGCATGTTAAGGAATTCAAATAGTGATACCATATTATGTGTCGTGCGGTTCGTGGGGATAGCATTGCTCAGTATAATAATTTTGCATTGAAAGAAATAGACTAAAAAATTTGAATACACTACTTTTAACACAATTTCTATTATAATATACTTAACATACATGTTAACATTTTCCTAAAAAAAAAATACATGTTAACATTTCATAATAACATACCCCTTCTCGTCAATATTATAAATAAAAACATTTTTTAAATTCATTGAATAACTGATATATCTGGTTTATAATTGTTTATTGGTGTTTTCGGTAAACAAGAAGAGCTGGTTTTTGTTATTACAAGCAAGACACCCTTTCATACGTTAAATCCACATTTCGTCGTAATCTCCAAGTTGAAGGAAAATACTCCGATTCCTGCAAAGATAAAAATCAATCAATATTAACTGCATTAAATGTAGGGTGTTCGCGGTGCAGTTTGGTTTGATTTTGAGACTAAAAGTCACCTGAACCGCAAGATAAAAAAGTATGCGGTTTGGTTTGATTCGGTTGACTTTCAAAATAAAATCCAAACCAAACCAATGCGGTTTGGATTGGATCGGTTGGTGCGGTTTTTTGGACAATAATTTATTTTGTTTTCAACATTAAAAACAAATTAAAAATTTCAACCACATCATAGTTTTAGCAATGTTTTAAATTTCATCCAACATTAGAATTTTATTTTCATCCAACAATGTTCCTAACTACATAAACCAATAATCCCGTAGACAAAAAGTAATCATTATTCGTAAGAAATACAAAAGACTAAATTTTTTATCATTCTCTAAAAGATCAAGTAACACATAAATACATTTTTGAAAGAAAAGACAAAGAAGAAACTTAACAAGAAAAATATATATATGTCATTTTATTAAAGTTTCCATTGAGTTTCTATGAGTATTGATCTAGGTGATATATATTTGATTAGTGTTTTTCTTATATGCGGTTTGGCTGGGTTTGGTTCGGTTGGTAAAATCAAAACTGCAAACTAAACCAAACTATGCGGTTGAGTAAAAAAATGATTCAAATACATTCGAACCAAATGCGATTTTTTGCAGTTTCGGTTTGGATTGGTTCGATTTGCGGTTTTTCTATTGGATTGATTTGGTTTTGAACACCCCTAATTAAATAAGTCTGTTGAAATTACATGTTAACAAAATAATATAGACTAGATACATCGATTTTACAATGAAATTAGAAAATATATTTTTTATATAACAATGATCGAAGACGAATACTTCATTATTTTTTATTTTTTTTTGATTTATTGAACTTTTTACCCTTATGTATAAGAGCAACATTGTTGAAAAATAGATATTTTACATAAAAAATTGTGTAATTATTATTTTGTTTGACATAAATTTTATATAATACATTCTTTAAACAATTACCTTAAACATTTGTGAGTGACAGTGTGTGACATTTTTCCTTACCATAGAGTAGAATCTGTCCCAAAATAAGCCACCGATTCTGAGCGCTCGCTCACTCACTCACTATCCTCCCATCTGTTCAGTTCAGTGCACCCCCACACACATCACATGATTGAAAATTAATATACTCCGTTCCCCTTCACCTGCTTCTTCATCATTTATCATCTACCAACTACTTTCTCTCTGTCTCTCTAAATGCTGACACACAACCACCGCCACCACATGGCTTCTTCACCTTCTTCCTTCTTCAACATTCTCACTCTATTCTTATTGCTATTGCAACACTCCCTGATCATTGTAGTTGCATTTACAGAAACCAGTCCACCCCCAACTCCCATTCCCGAAGACGCCACCGCCATTGCTCAATCTCAATCTCAACCTCAACACACCGTTACACCATTCAAACCAAGCGTAGCTATTGTTATTGGCGTTTTCACTATCCTCTTCTCTCTCACCTTTCTCCTACTTCTCTACATCAAACACATCAACAACAGCAACAACAATGGCGAGATAATTAACATCGACAGTAGTAGCTTTGGCGGCAGCGGCGGAGGAGGAGTTTCGTCTTTCGCCGGTGGAAGGAAAAATTCCGGTATAGACCGATCGGTAGTTGAATCGTTGCCGATTTTCAGATTCGGATCACTTACCGGCCAAAAGGAAGGTCTAGATTGCGCGGTTTGTCTTTCGAAATTTGAATCTTTAGAAGTTTTACGGTTATTGCCGAAATGCAAGCACGCATTTCACGTTGAATGTGTTGATACTTGGTTGGATGCACATTCAACTTGTCCTCTTTGCCGTTACAGAGTTGATCCTGAAGACATTCTTCTTGTGATAGACGATTCATCATCATCGCAGCAGGTTCAGAATCAAAAAGAAGAAGAAGAAGATGATGAATGTGTCGTGGAGATTGAAATTGAAAGAGGAAAAATGATGAGAAACGAGATTGCAGAGTATTATCGAAAGAGACATTCATCGGTAGGGGAAAGGGAATCCGAAAGAAAGAAAACGGCGTCGTTTAGATGGTCATTGGATAGTTCTAGAAAGAAGAATGAGAATTCTGTTGGGCTCGGGCTTGGGCTTGGTTGTTTTGTTGGGCCTGGACCTAGAAAAGACGGGATGTTGTTAACGAAAGAAGAAACGGAGACGGAGAGAAGGAGGAGGAGTAGCGTGGAACGGAGAAGGTTGGAGCATAGGATTATTGTTTCACCTTCGATTACGAATATAAGAAGTGGGCTCCACAAGAATCAACGGTGGAGTGATGTAGAAGCGTGTGATTTGTTGTATCTAACTTCAGAGATGATGATAATGAGTGAGTCACGGAGAGTGAAGCATAGAAATAATGATAGTAGTTGGAATGGCAGAGGTGTAATTAATGAGAGAAGTGTGTCTGAAATCACGGGATTCACCAGGTTCCAAACCAGCAACACCAACAAGCAATAATTAATAACAATGCCTTGGATTTGATTTTTAAGTTTCATATACAGGACCACCATTTTGTTATTTATAGTGCATAATTGATATCACGATACATTTGTCAGAATCACAATGGCTCAGCATGAGTTTAGTGTGATTCCGACAAAACTATCGTGATACTGAATAGTCGGCATCTAATTTAAAAAGGAGAAACTTTTGTATGTTCTGACTTAACAATGTACTATACCCGGCCGCTCACTGAACTGGACCTGCCACATTGTTTGTTGATGCATTTGTATCTTACCGTAGCTTAGCGGTTAGTACAAACTTAGCATATCATTTCTTATTGAGAATCTAACACAACAGAATAGTAGTATAAAAGTACTGGTACCTTTTATTATTATATGTTATTATTTTCAGAAAGTATTTTATAGTTTTGTATTGTATGGTTTTGAAAATGGAGACGTTGTTGGATTTATTTGGGTGGAATAGAAGCAGAAACATGGAAGGGATAGATGGGTGGGGTAAGGAAGAGAGACATAACTGCGGATACCAAAGCATAGAGTAGGGGGGGTGTTTGGCGCGTGGCTTGGAAATGAAAGTCATTAAAGTGAAAAGCACGTGATGTTATCGGGAGATCCTTTTGTCCTGTCTTTCGCAGCAATCAATTATTTCTCATCTTTCATATCTCATTCTCTCCCTCAAATGCATCATCGCATTCATCATCAACACAGCATAGGTACAAACGTACGATATGTTAAAGGCTAGAGTTAAAGAGTTAGGATTGTAGGGTTGGGGTTTTATGAAAAATGTTGAAAATACTCTTTTTAACAGATTTGAGATATATTTTCAAAGGAAAAAAGTTTTAGCAGATGTTGAAAAGAGAATTTTTAGCATTTCTCAGTATTTTATTGTAGAACTCAAATGAATTTGTGTATGGCGACAACACCGGTCTTGCCTTGGATTAGAAGGCAATTAGAAGGACTCAACAATTACAAAAATTACATTTTTAGCTGATATTTAGTTGTTAAAAATAATAATATAATATGCAATTTTTTTTAGTAAAAGACTCGATGAGGATTAAAAATCAAATATTCACTCGACTTTAGTGGAACTAAAATCACATTTGATCTGTTATTTTAGTAAAGGGAAAGGCAATATTTTAGGGCATTCTCATTTAAAAGCTGTCGATCTCACAATTTGATATACACAATTTGTGTATATCATAATGTAAACAAATAACATTATTACAATAGCGAAAAGCATTAGTCAAAAAAAGAGAAAAGCAAATTAAAACTTAATATGGGTACAGAGATTATATTGAAAATGTAAGTGAAAACTAAATTAAAATGTCACAAAAAAGAAACATGGTAAAGACTGTCACACATGCCTCACTTGATATTGCAACTTTCTCTTTACGAGATTTTACACCCTTTCATTATCTCCTTGATCTATTTGATAATTGTCTGTCTGTGGATCTTCGGTTTGATGTCTTTTATTATTGTACCTCTAGCACATTTTCAACTTCGGCTGTGTTTAATAATTTAGAATAAAATATAAGGAGAGCTTAGTAGATAAAAGGAGAAGGAAAGGAAAATTTGGACCCTTGGTAGTATTACTGTATTAGAAACACTTTGGAATGGATCCACCACTAACGATATAGTAAACCTGAATGCTAAAAATTTCACAAGCATCCTTCAAAAAAAAAAAAATCACAAGCAAAAAATCACAAGCAACGATTACAAAGACTTGCAACATGGAGAGTAGGATGCAAGAGAAGGAGAAAGGAGAATGAACTTGAAAAATTAAATACTATTGAAATACCAAATAGTACTGTCTAAAGTTCCAGATATTTTCCCAACCTAACAAGCATCAATGATATGCACATAATAGAAGAGTATAAAACATGAACTTTTAAAAGACGCCGTAAATTATCCATATATCTACAAATTGGATTCTGTCACAATTTCTTCACTTCTGCCTTCTAGAGGCATAACTCGCCTCCGCTTCGCAGCTTGTTCCTCAGAAATATCAGGTTCCGTACCATCAATCATCTTACCATCGTCGCATGGTGCCTCCTCGTCTACTGCATCAGAAACTTGTTGCAATGTTACTGTGGGAGTTTCCAGACAGGGAGATTGAATATCTCCATTCTGGTAACCATCACAATTAGGTTCATGAGAAATTCCCACAACCGAGGATGTTGGCAAATTGTTGCCAGCAGAACCAGAAATATCTATCTGACCATCGCAAGCGGTCTCATCATCTACTACTGCATCAGAAACTTGATGCCATGTTAATGTGGTAGTTTCCTGACAGGGAGAGTGAATATCACCATTCTTGTAACCATCACAACTCATAATGGAGTCTTGAGAAATTCCCACAACTGAGGGTGTTGGAAAATTGTTGCCAGCAGAACCAGAAATATCTATAAAATGCTCGGTATTTTCTATGGGTGAACAGATTTTTTCACCTCGTTCTGCCTCATAAGATGCTATGGGCTCATTCCAATCTTCATGGCAGTATTCAGTGACCCCAATGTCTTCTGCATCACCTGAGGCATTACTTGATGATGACACTGCCTCTTGCAGAGAGATTTCTGGTATGTGATTAGTCCCATTTCCACAATCCCTTGGAAGGTAAGGCAAAGAACATGCTTGAGGTGTAACTCCAGCCACTTGCTGGAAGTTGGTATCTGTGGCCAAATACATAAATTGTTCACCAAGATCTGTGTCTTCCTATTAAATTGAACAAAAAAAGCGAGGTATGAGTTTCATAATTTGTAAAAAAAGTGATGGGATGATTTTCATAACTTGGAGGTGGTAGGACCCAAGGTAATGCCATCGGATAAAATGCAATGCACCCAGTTAAAAATCACGACAGAAGCCTCTCATTTGGCACAAGGGCTCAAGATTGAGATGAGGAATTTGATCGTACTCAAAATAACATGCTGGAAAAGAATATTCAAATGATATCCGAAAAACAAATGCACATGCAGAAAAATATAAGTACATACCTCCATCGAAAATATTGAATTATCGAAGCGATAATCAGATGATCGCTGGTCAAAAGATTGGCACTGTGCCGATGTTGTTCCTGCTGTAGTACCTGGCTCAAAAAGATCCTTGAGAACCATGCCCGGGTTATTAAAAGATTGAGGATCCAAAAACGATGATCCGGACAATAGAGTCATTTCTATTCCCTCCCCAGCATGGGAAGGTTTTGGCGCCCTGTTGAACTCAAGATGCTCAATACCAGTTCCATTCTCAATATTTTCAATGTACTGGTGATCATCACTACCATCAGAGGACGAGATTTCACGTGAACCATGGTTTTCCACGAGTTCAGATATCAGCCTCTGGATCAGTGTTCGCTTGAGATAAGCTTCAGCAGGCAGAAACCAGTCCACATTGAGCTGGAAAAATACTAGTTATGTTAGGTCAAATCCATATAATAAACCGTAAAAATCAATATTATAAGTGTCGGTGTTCATTATTAGAATGTCAAAACACATAAATATAACTAGGCAATGAACTGCAAAAACTGGGAGATGCAATATTCGATAGGCATGGTCATTAGCTCAGATAAGATAAACCCTTGTAATATTAAAACAGACAACATAAAGACAACTACATAAGGAACTCCACAAATTGGGAGATTTTAATATAAGCATGATCAACAGCTCAGGCAAAGAAAAACCAAAAATAGAAAATTGAAACAAAAAAAAATCATGGATAAAAGTACTTCTAACTTTGAAAACAACAAACCCACCAAATGGTTAATTAAGTCAATCAGGCATCAGGGGTCAATCATTAGCCACTCATTGAATATGGATAATCAATCAAGTGGTTAATTGATTTTTAGAATGGCAACTTTTTTCCCAATGACCTTTTTTAATGATTCTCCATAAAAATATTGACTTACGCCAATACTGAGTTAAGAAAACGACTTACAAAATTGGAAAACTTGGTTACTTTGAATGGATTGAAAGTAAGAGGAGCTTCAGCAAGGAAGAGCTCTAGGTAGTGCAGCAGAAAGAGGCCACAATCATATGAGTTTTCTTGCTGTGGCAACTGTCATGGAGTAAGCACTTGGTTACAAAACATTAGTAAACACAAACATAAGAGAAAACAAAAAGGTAATCAATGTTTCTCAGTAACCCACAATAAAGTACGGCATATCCCAGCCTTTGTTTTTTCAACAGCATGTGAAGGGTGGAAATCAAAATTATCAAGTGATAGGATTTTCTTTTTCAAGTGTGCATACACAAATGGTTTGCACAAAAGTTCCTAGCATATGATGGATTAAGTCAAATACCTATAGTTCATCAGAACCATACAACTCAATTCAACAGTGAATGCAAATATTTTCATGTTCATCAATATCACTACCGGGAAGATTCTTTATGTGGAGACACCGCTTTTTCTGATAGTTCCCTGAACAATGTAGAATCTATGTATGTGCAATATAACTAAAACTTCTTCCGTTTAATACAATTAACTAGTATGAATTTAAAGAAAAAATAATTATTGTTGTGCTCCTTATTTGAAAGTCATCAATATATTAGCAGACAATACCGCAAGGGGGAGAAAACGCAAATTTGAAAATAATGCTGAAAAGTCCTCTTCTGATGCCTCTTTATGTCTTTCTTTCCATTCTTCCCACAAGTAGCTGTCAATATCAGAGGAGAAGGGGTTAATGTATAACACTCTGATTTATACTTGTAAAGGAATAAGATGAGAAGTAGCTATAGAAATAAAAATGCATAATATATACATTCATTTGGGACTTAAAGGTAACAGAAGACAAATATAGACACAAATCATGATATCCATAATTTCTACTTTTAAGCAGATTTTGAAAGTGACAACCGGAACTACATCATAAAACTCCGATTAGAGGAGGCACAATCTCATGCAAGGCCAGGGAAAACTACCAACCTCTTCGAGGATTTAGACGCTTTTGTATTTATACATGTATAGTTTTGACAAAATCTGAGTTAAATGTAGATTGAGTTAATTATTATAAGCAAATTCTGGGCTAAGGATATAATTTACTGCTTCTAAGGCCATAGTTTCCTTGAATGATGACCGATTAATACGTTTAGTAATTAAGTAATGTATTTATCATGTCAGACTTCGCGACTAATTACATCGTTGAAAGAAGCTAAGTAACTGCTAAAAAAATTATTATCAATTGCTCCAAACAAAGGTACTGCCAAATAAACAATTACACAAAGATCCTCCCTTCCCCAACGCCAAATTATACTCGTATAGATATATCAAATAGTTAAGAATGTTGAAACAATAAGGAAATAACATATCAAGAGTGTGTTTGATGCACAACGATTGGTGATGTAGGATATTAGGTGGTCAATGCACATAACAAACCATATATTGCATGCTGATATTTAAATAAATAAATAGCAATTAAAAAAAAGATATTTAAATAAATAGTATATAATTATAATTCATATATTGTCTGATAAGCATACACACTAAACAGAACAATAAAAAATCTACTTGAGTGCCTTTAGGGCATTAGGTAAGAGGATAAAAATAGAAATATTTCACTGAGAAGTGGTGAAAAGTGATGAATGTAACTTTTAAAACGTGAAAATATTGTTGAATCTAATGCAAACATACTACTTTTGGTTATGCTAACAAGGGCACGTGTTAGCATAACCATGCTAACAAGGGCACTTGTTAGCATAACCCTTAATTAAATGGTACAGTTGGACAAAAGTAATTAATATTCCAATGAAAGCTAAAAATGACACTCATTAGGAGATATAATGATAGCTTGGTGGCTAGGGTGGGGGAGTTAAGGAGCAGAGTGATAAGGAGGTCAAGGGTTCGATTCCCACTCCCAACATAATATTAACAGTACTAAAATTGGTGATTTAAAAAAAATAACATCAATTTTGGGGCAATTTTTTTTGCAAATGAGACACTCGTTGTGAGACAGAGGGAGTAATTTAATACTAACTGTATACTCTAATACTTCTGCTTCAAATTGAGGGTGGTTGACTGAGAGCAATTTTAAAAATTTTAAGTTAATCAAATGGACCTCGACGTCATTGTGTTCGTGTACGACAAAAGTGGCTATACCGATAGCGATAAATACATAAAAAAAAATAGAAAGACAGTTAATTTTAAAATTCTGTAAATGTTTAATTGCATTATCTAAATCAACATCCCCTCTCGAAAACCTAAGTAGGCGCAGAAACTACAGTATAAGCATGTGTGTGGTGGGTGGGGAGGTCAGAGACAGGACCAAACTGCATATCTGAGCGGACCAGACTGCATTTGGGATTGGGGACAAGTCGAATTGCATTGGGATAATTAGACTACATTTGGGAGAGGAGATGTAATGGAACAAGATCTTGAAACTAAAAAACACAATATAGCAAGAGTCGCAAAAAGAGAGATGAATAACAAACAAAAACAGAGTATAGGTCTGGTGGTAATGAAGTTCCACGACCTCAACACAAGGGAATAAGTATCACGAAAATATGCTTTGATACAAAGTCGAGAAAAGAAAAAACAGACATTTAATGAAACCCCAAATGACTGACTAAATCACACAGCATAGCTTGATTATGTAGAAAAGAAATAATAAATACAAAAATCATAAATATCTTAACTGCGTGTTTTGTTTGGCCTATACAGTGAATGTGGACACTAAAAAAAATTCCGGAAAAGAACATAAAAAACAATACGGTTTTCGGGGGGTCAGGGGTTGAGCGAAAAATCAAGTAAATGAGAAGTTCTAATATACCTTTGGAGCAGGTTTTTCAGACCGCTGTGATTTCCTTTTATAGAATCCATATGCAATATGCAGGGCACCTTAAGCGCGTTGTCCAACTCTTTATCTGAAATATGCATATGCATCATAACATAAATCTTTGAAAATACAATTCCATAAGAAATATCACAAATCGAGACCTCACCATTAAAATTAACCACTTCACCAGGATGACATATGACTATTAAACTCCAATGAAGACTGCCATAATTTAACACTGATCAGAACTTGAATACAAAGAGACAATAAGAGAAGCAAAGCAATGATAGAATCGTACTTGAAGTTCACAGGGATGAAGATGTAATCCTTTTCAAATAAATTTACTTTTCTTGTCCATTTACGAACACGTTGAAATGCTGCTTTTGCATCCGAAATACTAGATGGATTTTTGTCCAAATCAGCCAGCTTTCGAAAGAAAAAACTATTAAAAAAATGAAATCTAGGTATTTCCTCCTCTTTTATCTGATTCTTCAGATACCTGCCAAATTAGAGATTTTCAGAACTGTTATAAAACGTCTTCAAGAGTCACAGTTATCAAGAGCCCTACAATTTTCTTTTCTTAATACTTTCTACGTTTTAACTTTATCCTGCAATTGTCAATCCTTTTATTGTTCTCTCAACATGCACATGACATACTTTCCTGTTCTCGCTAGATAAGAACCTATATACATGATTATCTATTTTCAACTAAAAAATGTTTGTCACAGAAATCAAGTAAAACACATTCAAGTTTTTAAAAGGATAAAGATAAAATTTGAAAGAATGTACACATGCACACAAGCACAAGCTAACTTACTGGATGTAAAAGTCAATTATTGTGTCATTAACGAATGTGTCTGGTTGTAATAGATCAAAGTCTCTCTTGCTTAACGAAACAGCATCTGCATCCCCTTTAGGATAGATGACTTCATCAAAAGGCTCCTCAAAACTGTTTTAAATCATCAATTGTCAAAATTAGCCAGCATAATGTATTTGGAGAACCCCCAAACCACACAGAATAAGAATAAGAAGACAAGTACATGTGAGGTAGAAAGGAATAGGTTGTAAAGAAAATCAATAAGATAACATGATCTTTTATGTACAATTTAATAGAAACTTTAAAAATGACCAAGGATTAGAGAAATTATGCATTTTGTCATAAATATAACAGAAGTAGTGTAAGTTTCAACCTAAAGATATGTAAATCATGAAATATAATATACAAACAAAACCAACTTCACATTTCCAACAAACAAAGCAATCAAGGATCTCTGCAACATCCTAAGCCAAATATCTCAGAAGCACACATCAAAACATTGAAAAGACCAAGGAACATGAAACAGAAAAAGAAAAAAAAATACAGCATATATGATGTCAAAGCAAAAGAAATAGGTTACCAATAAGCACTAAAGAAGACAACATTTTTAAAACAAGACAATGAACTCAATTTTCTAAGTAAACTTGTTTAAATGGGGTAATTAACAATTCTCACTCACTTAGGAAAGTAGCATCTTGATCCACCCGATTTAGTTTCGTCATCTTCCACATCCATACTACAAGAGAAAAGTTTAATTGCAAATATATTATGTTGGATAAAATTATACAAAACAACATTTAGAGCACCAAACATATCCACTTCAAATCAACTTTAGCCGTGAGAAATGGAAACAGATTATAAGTTTATATACAAAACACAAATATTACAATCAACCAAGTCTTGTTAAAACTCTTGATTTGCAAACTCTACCCAACAACTATAGTTGATAAAAAAACCAAAAGCCTACAGTTGTATACCTGAAATCTTTGCAACATTTTATAGAACAGTTGATAATTCACTCACCAAGGAAAAAAGTAATGAACATATACAATTTTACGACTTACTTAAGCATGATGTTCCAAATAGCCAAGTATTTCACATTCAGAGATGTGATCTGTTTATGCATCAGGGACCAATTGGAATCAACAACTGCAATCTTCAATTCCTCGATGCCTAAAATAAGTATATGCATACAATACAATTACAACCAGTAACAGAGAGGCTTACTATTTGCATACAATATAAAATCAACAACAGCAGCTGCCGAGCCTTATCACACTAAGTGGGGTCGGCCAAAGTGTATTTAAATAACAATGTCAAAGCAAGCCAAATTGTAAACCACTCCATGTCGATCAACTACACTCACCTGAAGTTTCGCTTGCATGATCTACATGATTTGCATTCCTTGATATCACATTAATCTTTATGATGACCGTTCCACTCTGAAGAAAGTACACGTCAAGAATTATAGAATTCATACACAAAAAACAAATAATGCAAGCAACAAAGCTATAAAACTCACACTTTGAATCAACTGACACTTAATATCAATGAGATCATCAATTCCCCATTCAAGATCAAAGGCCTCGTGCTCCATACATGCAGTTGAAACATTGATCTTGATGCAACTATGTGAGAAGGTTAACATTGGCTCCGTATAATAATTATCTTGGTAAATTATATAATCAGGACGAAGGACAACTTCTGTATTTGTGTCATCCTGAGATTGCATGAAAGGAGATAATAGTAAATAAAAAAACAAAATGACTCAACGCAATATACTACAAAAAATAGTGAATCATTTTACATTGATATATATTATAATATTGTTAGATAAAGTGGCCAGGGACCAATCCAAAAAATTACTCTCCTCTTCCTTAATGTAAAATTCATTTGGACATTTACCCAATTCACATATATTAAGGAAGGTTTGTAAATATGGTTGATAGTAATAAATTTGTCGATAATGTGTGTCAATTTTTAAAAAATTTCCTTTTAATTATTGGCCTCATAATTCCACTCTTACTTTTTGTACTATTTTAACCAATCCTCACAAGAGAGAGAGAGAGAGAGAGAGAGAGAGAGGGAGAAAATTTATATTTCTCATGTGTAAAATAAATGGGAGTACTTTTATAAAGATGAGTGTTAGGAAGACTCTATATTCAACACTCTCTTTGACACTCACTCTTTTATTGGGTGAAATCATTGTGGGGCCTACACATAGGAAATGGGTCCCACATAAAGTGGTGAGACCCAGATGAATTCCACCATTAAATAAGTGAGTATTAGAGAGAACGTTGAAAAGAGGGTGTTCCTAGCACTCCTCTTATAAAGAAATATTTGATGTAATGGACTAATTCAACGGAAACTTATAAAAAAGGACAAACAAATATAAAAGAAGTCTTAAACTTAAGAGAGCATGGAGTAATAGACAACTGTAATGAAAAAAATAAAATAGTTATATATAATGGTACATAAACGAAGCAATTTTGCAAATTGAATAGCCTCCAGGCATAATAGACTGCATGTAATATAAATTACTCTAGCACAGATAGGTTCTGTAATTTAAAAATAAAATACCGCGTCAGAGGCGTCAGAGATGAGAGCACCATCCAATCCACAACCATTCAGTGAAACTGAAATTATGAAAACTAAGTTGTGAGTGAGCTGTAATATAATATTTCCAAATAAAAAATGGTAGATTTGATAAGCATCAGGGATCTACTAGGATTACGATGAAATACACCATTCTCTGCAATATCAGAAGCAGCACTTATTGGAGCACTCTCGTAGTTCATGCAATCATCAGCGTCAGAACTAACGTCAACAGATTCTTTCTGCCAAAAAATTAAATAAAATTGGAAATATAAGTCTCACAATCAAACCGTTTCCTTAAGCAGTAATCTTGCAAAGAAAAGTTACACTACACTGGATGGAGACCCTGAAGGACCAATCTGGCTCGTCTCAGGTGTAGATGCACCACTAGTTGTATCCCTATTCTCTGGTCGGTCATAGTAATCAACATTTATATTAAAATGACAGTGATTCTCCTGACTAATGGAATTTGATTGACTGTCAGCTCCTAACTCAGAATTCTTCACTTTGCTGTCAAAAGTATCTTCCATTGTTTCGAAAGAGGGGTTTGAACAACCTACTTCCAAATCTAAAATACTGCCAACCACATCAACACAGGGAATACTGGGGACATTCTTGACACCATCTGAGTTGATCTGGGCATCTGGAAATATATTATGTGAGCTATGTACATTCAATTCATTAAAAAAAACTAGCTTAAAGATGGATGAAAACAAAACAAGGAACAATTATGTCAAGGAAACCATATAGAATTGAAATGGTTGTAGAATCTTTGGAAGAAAGAAAGAAATGAAAACAGGAAATCAGATACATGTGACGAAAACCAGTGGCAGATCTTTGTTGTGACGGGGCTCAGCGAGCTGTAGTGGCATCCCCAATATTTCCTTTCTTCTTATAAAGGTAGTGACTCCAGTGAGAAAAGTTTGCTAATGTAAAAAATGAGAACAAATAACTACGGCGTCAAATCCTAATTAATGAAAATCAGTGGTTTAGAATAATTGCTTGTTCCCTGGTCTTCTCTCACCGTACAGACTAAAAACAATGGAGTTATTTATTTTGAATGGCTTCAAATGGAAAAGCCTCATAAATCTCATCCTAAACCATCTCCACTGTTTTAATAATTTAGACATATGAAAAATCCCATCCTTTATTTTTGTATCAAATGCAAAAGCAATTAAAACGATGAGATTAAGATTTTAGTGCTGGTCTATATGTTGTGATTGGGATCACGGTCACGATCTTATATGGCAATGATGGAGGAACCGATATTTCATTATTTTGTCACAGGGAATGATAATCCACGGGAGAAATTAGGTCAATTATTTTGATGAAACTTAAGAAACACCGCTGTTATGAGGTTGTACGGTAAGAGAAGACTAGGGAACGAGCAATCAATCTAATCCGCTGGTTTTCATTAATTCGGATCCAACGGCCATGGTTGTTTGTCTCATTTACCACAATAGCAAAGTTTTCTCACCGAAGTCACACCCTGTGTGTGTGTGTGTGTTCTGTTACATTTTTTGGCATCCTGTTTCCCGGGTCCCACTGGTAAAACGTTCAGCCTCCAAAAGGCTTGCGACTCCTATATGCTGTTTTTTTGTATATTTTTTGCGCAAAAGTGGTCCTACAAAGATTCGAACCCAGTTCCCTCAAAAAAAAAAAAAAAAGATTCGAACCCAGTATTGGGCTTTGCAGAAAATGTCGGCACAGCCAGCAAACCAACGGGTACATTATGAAAACTTGGTGAACTAGCAGTATTTAATGCTTATTTATTTAAGAGGCCCCTCAACAGAAATTGTCAATCTCCACCACTAACGACAACTATTTCAACTTGAAAGCAAAACTACTAAACTAAGGATTATCCTACAAAACCAAAGCACACTGCACACTTTCAACAATAAAAGAAGGGGTCCAAACCTTGTAATACATTTTCTTGTTTCACTTCCACCTGAAGCTGATGAGTTGCCAAAACAGTGTTGTTTTTGTTTCTACGTGATTGATACACTGGATTAAGCCATATCAAACAAAATTATGCCCAAAATAAGGTAATAAGTAATAACGGACGTAACATGCACATGTCACATATGGACATGACGTGTGTATGATATAGTAATAACAGAACGAATTTTGACATACGTGAGCAACATAATATGAACATGGTAACGACGGTTATTTAGGTCATGATAAGATCTTTCATTTTGTAAGAATAGTGGTCAGCTAATCTTAAAACATAATGCAATTACATGCCTGATCTTCGGCTGTTTCGTACATACAAATATTACTCTTTTGTTATATTTAATTCTTTTTCATTTCACACTACACATCCTTCACCATCCATCTACTTGACAATTTAAACTCTTATGTTCTGCTAGTTCATTCAACTATAATGAGACTATCTATGTTAATGTTTACGGTTTACTTATAATCAACGGTAACACATCACAAGTTCACATCCCGGTTCCGAGCCCTCAAGGCAAACAAATTTTATAGATCATCTCCTTTTATAATTTCATCAAGTCGTCATTTTGTACCTCATCTATATTAATATTCATAACTTTGTATATGAGAAGTGAAATAGACACTATATTTTTGAAATTCTGCATTAAGTCTAACACTGTTCTTAAAAAAATAGTAAACATTAACGATTTTTAAGCTCCTAATGCATTCTGCAGGTTTCATTCAGTCCTTGAAAAATAAAAATACTAAATCTAACCTAATTATGCAGTTGCTAAACCTAAATTTCGAACACTGAAATTTGATTAAAAATGACTAAATATAAACAAAATTAGTACTATACAAGAACGATTCGAGCTAAGAAACTTGCTAAAATGGTAGAATTAGGGTTTTTCAACGAAATGATCTTACCGTGAGTGAAGGGATCGAGATTAGAGATTTTGTTGAATCTATTGAGGTTTTTATCGGGGTTATTCTCATCATCTTCAACTTTGAAATCGAAGACTTCGAGATCTCTACGTGGAGACTCGTTCATCTTCGTCGCCGATAAATAGGGTTTTGAAATTCCGTACTCGTTCGGACTCGGTGAGACTTTGTTAGAGCGCGAAATTGACGCTGTAAGAGACGCTATTTGGGTTTGTTGTGTTGTGATGCGTTGAAGAATGCGTGTGTCCTAAATATAAGACGGTTCAGCCAATTAGAAGAGGACGCGTGTGCTTTATCACAGTTGGAAACTTTGGATTATGTGAGTTTAAGTTGGGAGGAACTTTCAGCTGGGTTACTGTTTGGAAAGGTAAATGTAATCATCAGATTACTATTTTTGTCATATTTTTTATTTAATGTATATGTGAAAAATAAAATAAGAATATGATAGTATATCTTTGGAATCAGTAATAAAAATATTAGCAAACCAAAAAATATATAAAAAATGTTGCTGCTAGGGCTTTTACGTTTTTTCTTTGTTTGTGGAATTTGCGTTCATGATGGTATGAATTGTGGAATTTGAAAAAAGGAATTTGTTTCAATCAGACATTAGGTGCTCGAAAGCCAAACAAATATATTGTTAGAAAAAGTTTATTTGCTCGCCAACAACATGGCATAGATCAAACTTGTGTGTGAAAATTGATTGATACTTATGCCTTTCATGTGAAGAATATTGTCATCGGAGAACGAAGTGTTCCATGGAAACACACGGTCAAATTTTATGGGAGGAAGACAGTTTGAAGTTATCAATTGAGGCCTCGTATGATCTATGACCGCTATTTAGCCATGTGCCAATGGTTACCAAATAAATGTAGGAGATGTGCCAGAAGATTTACATGGAGAGTGAAATAAAGTGAAGAGGCGAAAAAAGAGTAATGTGCTAATTTCGCGCGGATTATGTGGTATGTTTAATGGGGTGCAATCTCAAAATTCAATAACCAAATCTGATACTCTTAAATTGGTGCCACGCTGAATTTGCAAAGACATAGGGCTGTAAAAACAAATCAACAAAAAATAAGAGCATGTCTGATCCAATTCTTGAAAAGAGCTTTTTTATTTTTAAAAATTTTAAAATGTGAAAACTTGTTTGGATGTAGTAGTATTTTGAAAATTTGGTTTTAAAATTTTTAGATTTACTGTTTTCAAAAGCAAAACAAATTAAATGTGTTTTCCTATTCAATTTTGTGTTTTCCACGAAACTCTTAATAAAAAACACGGAAAAGTTAAGCATAGATCAAATTCCATGGAGGAAATAATTGAGACTTCTAACAATAGAGGGAAAGCAATATTGAAATAATGGGTTTGTAAACTTTTTTTAATTTTACTTTCTTTCAGTTATGGTTTCATATAGAATGGACTAATGAAAATATTGGTCCATAATAGACCACAATTATTTACCTTTTGATTAATCTAATCCACACAACAGTCCTATGTACCCTTTACACACAATCTCCCCAAAAGTAAACATCTATATTCTTTTTGGTTTATTTATTAATTAAAAAAATTCCAACGCATCCTTTCTCTTTCTTTTTACCCAGAACAAAAGCTTCCTCCTTGAACTCATGGTCATGGAAGCAAGTCCCCTCCTTCAACCTCAAGTAACAAAAAATTAT
>Ga0315914_1005814_pt1 | contig 17778 bp, 16 predicted proteins | sample MpolenodulesMG_FD_203920 | JGI IMG/M metagenome (GOLD analysis project Ga0315914, IMG submission 203920) | Medicago polymorpha root nodule microbial communities from Los Angeles, California, United States - elongated nodules | ecosystem: Host-associated > Plants > Roots > Nodule | place: USA...
TTTCAAAATTTTATAAGTGTCCAACGACACTTACCAGCCGCTGATTCCTAGCGGTAGTTAACTGCCGCTGATGTTCGTGTCAGAACAAAAAAAAACAGCAGAATCAATAAACTGTAAACGAGTTAAAACATGCAATACCTGTTTTTTTTATGCATATTGTGCGTAGAAACGTCCTAGCAATCCATCAGCAATGATTTGGAACCAAGATTTTGACACAAGATTTTTGAAATGGGATTTTTTGAGGTATGGTAATGGTGAGGTAAGGTGATGAGTGAATAGGAGGTAGGGGTTTTCTGATTTTGGGGGAAAAAAGCAACGGCAGTTAACTACCGCTGGGTCCAGTGGTAGGTAACTGATGTCGGTTAGCCCAACGGTAGTTAGCTACCGCTGGGGGCTTTTAAGTAAATTCCATGTGTTATTAGGAATGTTTGTATGTGAGAAGAACAACAATTTTCGATGGTTAGAGATGAAAGAGTCACTTGACCCAATTGCTTCGGGATTCTGCTCTTTACCCAACAAAAATTGCTCGCTTCCAACTGAAAAGACTAAAATACCCATGCGCATGTTAAGTTACGCTAGTGTTAAATTTGTGTGAGTTAACTCACGCTAGTGTAAACCACTGCGTGACTAGGGGTGTAAGTGGTTCGGAAAAAACCGATGAAACCGAAAATCCAAACCGAACCAAACCGAAAAACTATCCGATCTTGTTTGGTTTGGTTCAAAACTGAACCGTACCAACCTAAACTAAACTAGTTTGGTTAGGTTCTTGGTTTCTAATTTTGAGATCCAATGAATTGATGAATCGAACCGATGTAAATACTTATGATTAAACTCAAAATTAAAATCCAACATAAAATACTCCTTAATTTATTCACTTTCTCTCATCATCATCTCATCTCATCACTCACAGTCTATTTCGTTTCTACTAAAAAAGAACGGTAGCTGTCAGTAACACCTAACCCATCGTTCCTCATCGCCGCCCGGATCGTCCATTTCTTGTTAGTTTTTTCATGTTAGTTTTACAAAGTAGTTTGAAAAACAGAGAACATGGAAAACAAAGTTCTATGAAATATTTGAGTATGTTTGTATGCATGAAATACAAATTTGTGAAAATATAGATTATTTTAATAGTATTTTCAAACAAACCAATCAACTGAACCGATCCAAACCGAACCAAATCGAATAGTTTAGTTCAGTTTTTTTTTCTAAAAACAGTAAAAACCAAACCGATGAAGGTTTCATTGGTTCAGACATTTTTTTTTACCAAAAACCGATTCAAATCGAACCGTTACAACCCTATGCGTGACTTAACTTATGCATGATACAGGGCCTGCGTGAGTTAACTCACGCCATGTCTGTGATCAGTCACAGAAAAGGCAGAAGCACTAGTGTCCCTGATTTCATTCATTTCATCATTCATACATACATCCATTCCTCTAAAAAAATACATGTTTTCATCATTCATTCAACCATTCATTCAATCAAGTTTTAACTCATAATTAAATTATGAAGAATAAAGGAATAAAATAACGCAAAATGTCATAAATAAAATGCAAACGCGCAAATGTAAATATATTACAACCATATCCAACAAAATGTCATTAAAAAACTAAAAATATACAAAACTCATAAAATAAGAGCCTATTGCTGCTCCCGTGAACTCCTACTCCTCCTCCACGGAGGCGGCACCTCATTAAACATGGTATAATCAGAGCGGATGCCCTCCAAAATTCCGGAAAAGAGTGGATTTGAAGTCACATCATGAATCCCCATTGCATTCTCCATTCTGGCTCTGATGTTGCCGATGATCTGGAATAGGTCGGGAGGATGTCTGGCCCATTGCTGTTCAACAAGAATCTCCTCGTATACAAGTCTCGTAACGTTGTACTCAGGAACGGGAGCAGGGACAATCATAAGAGGATTGGATACTTTGTAGAACCATTTAATGTACCCATTCTCATGCATCCACTCATCTCCCTCTGAGATCGGCTCACCCCTCTGCTGTTGGGTAAGGACATGGAGAGGAAACTCCAAGAAGGTTGTAACCACTTGCGTTGGTTCAAGAGGCTCAATTGTCGTAGGATGTCTGGGAACGGTCTGAACATGGTCGTACTGCCTCAAAACCCGCTCTGACAAGTGACGCACCATCCTGTCTTTGTCGGCCATGATCCATCCGGAGTACCAGCATACGTCCTGAAAAGGTGTCACGTCTTGTTGGTGCTCGTACGACCTCCAGGTGACATGGGAATGGTCCATCGAATCGATCCCGAGTTTGAAGTATCCAACATCAGAAAACCCCCTGGCAGGTTTCCATCTACCCACATACGGGTCCTTCCGATCGTAATCTTCATAACGCCTCCTCATAACGAGTTGTCTGAAGTGAGCAAAAACCCATCCCTGCAAACACAAAGAGACAAATTTATATCAACACACAAGTATCATACAATAAACTATACATTTACAATTCACTTAAAAAAATAAGAAAAATAAAATTACCACAAGCAAGCTCATGTAACCACCAACAACGCCAATAGATAAGTTGGAGGCCAGAGAAAGCTGGTCATATAGGAAAGCAAGTCTCATCCCACCCCATGACCACTCGTCTAACTCATCCAAATTCTGAAGCGCAAGCAGCCACAGTTGATTAATGGTTTTGCTGTTCTTGTTGGCAAAAATGGTGTAGTCAAGAAAGAACAACAAAAACGCTGTAATACAGGCGGGCCTAACAAGACTCTGCTTCACCTCCTCCTCCTCTGATAAATCGTCCGCCAACTGGTTACACCTATTCAACATCTCCTCATAATGTTGTTTTAGGGTTGTGTAACTGACATGAGCACCACAATGTTTATTCACCTGCTCCACCGTAAACAATAATTGATTCTCCAACAGCTCTACGCCCCGGTCATGAGATAACTCATCCTCCTCAATGAGCCTTCCAGTGACGAGGATGTCTAGAAGAAACGCCACTAGTGTGACGGTCATCTCCCCAACATGCAGATGGAAGCTGTTGGTCTCCTCATGCCATCTCTCAGTCAAAGCACAAACGAGCCCGTGAGAGATGCTTTCATACCCAGTCTTAAGGAGGGGGGTAAGACTGGAAGCATTCACCGTGTTCCAGAACCACCCATTATCTTCTACCGGCAACAGAAGTGTCAAGCTTGAAAGTTTAAGTTTCTTCCCGTGCGAGGCACCAGTCATCTTATGCTCCATTTGCAACTGAGATACAAAAAAAAATGAAATAAGTAAAATAAACATGAAATATTCTAAGTAAAAAATAAATGTCATGTATTCTAACAAACACCATTAAAAAAATAATAAGTAAAATAAACATGAAATATTCTAAGTAAAAATAAAATGTCACGTATTCTAACAAACACCGTTAAAAAAATAATAAGTAAAATAAACATGAAATATTCTAAGTAAAAATAAAATGTCACGTATTCTAACAAACACCGTTAAAAAAATAATAGTTAAAATAAACATGAAATATTCTAAGTAAAAATAAAATATCACGTATTCTAACAAACAATTCTAACAAACACCGTTAAAAAAGTAATAAGTAAAATAAACATGAAATATTCTAAGTAAAAATAAAATGTCACGTATTCTAACAAACACCGTTAAAAAAATAATAAGTAAAATAAACATTAAATATTCTAAGTAAAAATAATTAGTAAAATAATTAGTAACATATCATTAAATTAAATAAAGCAATTATACTTACTACTTTATCGCTCCAAAGTTTGCATGCCACGTGTTTATCGAAGTTTGGTAAAAGCGACAACTCATAAGGCCCCCCTGAAAAGCCCTCATCCTCATCCGGCCTGCAGCTTAGGAGGCTACTCATACTGAGGGTGCTACGCCTCCTGATACTGAGGCTGATACCCCTCCTGATATTGAGGTTGATACGCCTCCTCCTGATAATGTTGTTGATACTCATGATGTTGTTGTTGATGCTGATACTGTGTCGGGTCCACCATCTTGAATGGACCCGTATGTGACGTTGATCCCCCCGCAACATCAACCCTCTGAAGTCTTGTACCCCCACCTCTCCCTCGACCAGTCATAGAAGGGCGTACTGTTTCCTTCTCCCTTCATGCACTACTAGTAGACGACTCCTTATCGCCCCTCATTCTGTCAGGCATCGGCCTAAGAGGCCTATTAGACATATCCCTCTAAGACATATTTACACAACATTTAAAAAAGCAAAAAACCAATGAGACATTTTCATACGGACATTGTGTCATTTCTAATAATTCAACAACAACACTTAAATTTCGGCAATGTCATTTCAATCCATAAACTACTACATTGCATTCAAACTTACTATAATCAACATTAACAAACATATTTCTGACAAATTTCATCATTAACAATCCAAAAAACAAAAAAATTCATTGAGACATTTTATCAAACACCTACAGTGCAACTTTCAATCAACTTAAAATCAAACAATTTCAAATACCTAAAACTACCACATTGCACTCTAAACAACATCTAAACTACAATTCCTAACTTAATTCATCACTAACAATCCTAAAAACTAACATGCAAGCCAAATTTTAAAAAACCTAAAAATGTTAAATTTCTTCAAAAAAAATCAAAAAATCGCGCAAGAATGCAATGAAGTAGGATAATCAACACTTACTTGATATTGTAAGAGAAATTGATTTTGAATGGCGCAAGAATGAAGCAAATCGCACTTGGAGGGAAAAAATCGCAAGAGCAGAAGTTGGAAATATGTGTTTTGTGTTTATGTGTTGCTATTAGATGACTTAAGTCACGTTGCGTGACTTAAGTCATGCAGCAGGTATAAGGTATATGTGTGTCTGATATTTGATATGCTCAATATCCAACACCACTGCGACATCGATATATATAGTTACATCCGATCACTTCTATTTACTCAAATGATTAATGGTGTCTATATCTATCTACATTGTTGTCGTTATCGTACCCATATGTGTCAATGCTTCATAAGTGTTGATATTTGGCACAACTAAAATGGTGTAGTCTATGTAATATACTTTAATATATATTGATAGTTTATGTAGTCTATGGAGTACTTTAATTTTTAGCTGAGGATGAGGATGATAAAGGGGAAAAAGTACTTCTATTTGAAAGGAGTAGGATGCAATTTGAAGTTAAGTCATGTGATGAATTTAGCAAATGAGAATCTAGCTTTATTTAGAAAGAATACCTTTACAATATTATTTAAGTATATTCTTCTTGTACTTGTAACTATTATTGAATAAGAAATGTCAAGGCTTCATTTGTGTAATAAAAATTAAATACACATTTTTTACATCCAAAAAGTTCATTGCACAAATTGTTTGTTGATAAGGGATTCCCTTGTTAGATAAAAATGTTATGATGTAATCATTTTTACTTATTGTTATCTTGCCTCAAACGGAAATTAGAGATGGCACAAGTGTTAATGTACCAACGTCTGAGACCATATTGGCTAAAAATATTTCTATAAGGTCACTTTTTAAGCAAGGTCATTTCTTTCAGAACTAACACACAAAATGGTAAAAAATGAAAAAAAAAATTTTGAACAAGCCAAGATGAGATGCATTAAAACAGGTAGATCACCCCCACACAAAACATATAATTCAATTTTTATTAAATTCTTTACAAAATAATCGAGAACAAATCAATTTTCAAGCAAAACATATAATTCAATTTTTATTAAATTCTTTACAAAATATTTCATATGGTCTTTACATCCTTTACAAACCAACCGCATTACTGTTATTTGAAAGGTTAAAAGGTTTTCGATTAATGCTTTTGTACCAAAATGATAGGTGCTAGGGGTTGTATTACATAGACTACGAAGTTTCCAATTCTAATTAGACACATGGGAGATACGATTTGATCAATATCAAATAACATTTCAAACATTTGTTTATCACATTTGTTTGTCCATCAGTTTTCGGATGACAACCATAACTCATCTATAACTTATTGCCCTGAAACTTAAATAATTCCAGCAAAAAATTACTAACAAATAAGGGATCCCTATCACTATCAAAACGGATCACACTAAATTGACAAATATTGACATTACCCAATATTTTTAAGAGGAGTATCTTATATTTAAATATTTTAAAATTTCATACCCTATTAATCACCTTATTTTCTTTTTTCCATTTTTCATTTCTTTCTATCACATCAATCTCTCTCTCAAGTAATTTTTGTATTATCATAACTATATAAATAATTAGTCCTCACATTTTATTAAAAAATTGGGAGCTTTATAAAAGATAGGACTAAAAATAGGCTAATTGAGAAAAAAGTGTAAATTGCAAAAAAAAAAAAAAAATGATAGGGACTAAAACATATTTAATACTTTGATGAATTATAAACTCTGATTTTTCAAAGCTAGTTCAATAATCTTGTTTATCTATACTTATATATAAAAGGATACAAGATTTTGGTGTGACTTTTTTCTTTCTAATTTTGTCCTTTATATAAACTATTTCAATTATAATTTAATATTTTTTATTTAATTAAATAATCTAAAGTTTAAAATAGATATTTTTATATAAAAAAGGAGACTATGTTTTGTATAACATTTTTTCTTCTAATTTATCCTTTAATTAACCTTTTTCCACAATTTTACCATTGTGTATCAATTTAATTTTACGCTAGTTAATGTTTTTTCTTTGCTTATTAATCGCACTTTAAGAATTTTAAATTGATAATAAACGAGTTGTAATGAATGCTTATCTTTAAGAGTAAAATACATTATAAGCCGTTTGAAGTTTTGCTGCATGATAACTAAAAAATGAAAATAAATATAATAGAAAAATAATCAATCTTTCATTCATATTCCTCTAAAAAAAATCATTTATTGATTTTGTAAAATCACATTAAAATTGGAAAAACTTGTTTTTTTTTACTAAAACCATTTATAATATGAGATGAAAACTTGTTCTCGAAAAATGTACTTCCCTAACATGGTCAGCCAAAGTTTAAATTTGGCTGAAAATGTACTCGAAAAATATAATCTCCTCCTTTGGACAAAATTTATAAGAAATCTAAAAAAAAAAAAAAAGCGAGACGAAGAAGATAACATTTTTACAACCTCACCCCACTCTCCAATAAAGACAGAAGTATATTTTCATTGCTATTGAAGAGCAAAAATAATATGTTGATGGTTCGCAATATGAGTGTGTAAATACAACAGTTAAAATGATGTGCATCATGCATAATATGTTTCACTTTGGCATACATGTTAGCAATGGCCATCAGTTATACCATAAACTCACAACAAAAATGTCATTTCTTGCATGCAAATATCGTATTGCATTCATAAGAAGTGTATGTTTGGTTATTTGGTAACAAGAATTATTTTTAACTGAATTGATTATGATTAAAAGTGAGTTGAAAATAAAGTGATTTGAGTTTGAATACATTCACGTGAAAATGAGTTGAATCAACAACTATAAATCTTAGCTTCAAGTAGAATCAACTCTAGAGACAAAATCGATTTCACTTCAAAAGAACCTAACTTGTCATTATCAATTCACCTTCAAATTCAATGTGCCAATTTGACTTGGGATCTTCGAGTGCGCTCTTCTTCAAGGTCTCAGATTCGATTCTATAAAATGTCAATTTGGATGGACTAATTTAACTTCTTCGAAAAAAAATCTACACCTTCAAAAACAATTTAGGCCCTTCTAAAATTGGAACCAAACATACATGAAGTTGAGGTGTTTCTAAAAATTAAGGTTAACTGACCCTAACAGATTTTGTGAAACTGTAGAATGTAGATGACTGAAACCTCCGAGCAAAGAAAGTTTTATGGATTGTGTGTATAGTTGGAGGCATATATAAAATAGTTTTACATTATCGATGTATATTAATTAAACATAAACATAAATGTTTATTGTTTATTACACTTTTTTGTTTAATATCATTAATATTTTTATGTATTTTATTATTTTTGACATCATTAACAAAAATTTATAATAAAACAATGAAGAGCTAAAATATTATTAACTTAAATGATATTAATGATCATTTTACAATCGTCTTCGAAAATATTTAAACTTCATATTTGAGATATCGAGGTAAAACAAATCTTTATAAAGATCTAATATCAAGGGTTAAATATGTTTTTAGTCCCTACAAAATTACAAACTTTTAAGTTTGGTCCCTACAAAAAATTTATTCACTTTTGGTCCTTGTTTGCATTTTATAAGGACTATTTTGGAAAAGTGTTTGTTTTTTGTTAAAAGTTTTCAACAAGATTTGTAGGGAATAAAAACATATTATAGGGACTAAACATGAAAACTTATGATTTTGTAAGGAATAAAAACATATTTAACCCTAATATCAATTATAGAATAAAAATAAATAAATCAAATTTCTTTGGCAAAATTCTAAGGCTATGTTTGAATTGGTGGTATGTGATAGAATGGAGTGGTAAGTAATTAGATTCCATTGTTTGGATTAGCTTTCTAATATTCAACTACTACTATTTTTTGGTTACAGCTTCAACTATTTTATCACGGTAGGTAAAAATACTACTATTGTATTATAAGTGTATTACTAATTATGTAGATATAGATTTTTTTTATTAAATACAATATATATTATTTTAATATAAAATAATATGTTTTATTTCTATACATCTTGTTTTTTATATAAGGGTGGAAAAGGAATTAAAAAACTATAATTTGTCTTGTTCCGTCCATTATCCAAACAATGGAATGGAATATCCGTACCACTCCGCTCAGGGGCGGATCCAGCTCATGGCCATGTGTGGCTATAGCCACACATGGATTTTTCAAAAAGATTAGAAATTTTTTATTTAGCAACCGAATATTCAGTCGCTAAGGAATGAAATGAGTCGCTAATGAGTCTAGCGACCGAAGTTTCAGCCGCTAAAGTTAAAATATTAAAAACGGTTATTTTTTCAGTTGCTACTTATTTAGCCACACATGAAATGTATTCCTAGATTTGTCCCTGACTCCGCTCCATTCCACTTCGCTTCATTGTATTCCATCAATCTAAACTAAGCCTAAAGGTAATAAAGTGTTTTATCTGTCAAAATTATCAATAATGCGCTAGAAATAGTTACCAAACCAATTGTGGTTGAATCTAGCATAAGTGACTAGTCTTCCATAACATGGTGAATCAAAATTTGATTTTCAAACTAAAAAGGATACTTGTATTTGGTGTTCATTTGTTTCGAATAGCATTACTTCTCCATGGATGAAACATGTGGAATAAAAAAAATATACACCATTGTTTTTGATAAAAAGATACAAAGAAATAATTTTTTTTAAGAAATACAAATAAATAAATTATTAGGTTGCTTCCAACATTGACGGTATATCAACAAATAAATACTTTTTTTTAGGGGCAAACAAATACTTTTATGGAGTTTAATTTGCTGCGTTTAATTTCGTATCAAGGTTGCTTCCAACTTGGCATCTTAATCCAAGACAAGTTGTACTCCATGCCATGAAATGTCACTTATCTTATGAGTTGTGCATCAATGAGGTAGTTGAGGTGTCATCGTGGGGTTTTACTAGTTTTAGTTTGGGGTGATATAAGAGTTTAGAGGGTTTAGGTGAAATATGTGCTAAAGTGGAGTAACACGAAGGCCCATTGGTGAGAATAATGGGTAGAGATGAAGAAAATTGTTGTATACATGTATAAGAAGGCTGAAACACACATATAAAAGACTGTAATACCCCTCGGTAGTTAACTGCCGCCAGATCCCTTTTTCCTCGGCAGTTAACTGTCAATGCGTCCTGAAGTCAATGCAGAGGCAGAAGCTTCATTTTCTGATCCTGTCATGTGTTTAAAACACAAAATACAACATATTGACATGTTTTATTTACACACAGTGGTTCAAATCACAAAACAAAATTGGCGCAAATTCACAACTTAATTAAACCAACATTTTTACCATTAAAGAAAGTAAGATATCCCAATGAAAACTAATGTCATCAAAATACGAACATACAAACCAATGTCATCAAAATACCAAAAGTAAAAAACAAGTCCTAAACAACAACTACAAGTAATCCTACTCCTGGTCCTGCTGATGTTGTTGTTGTCCCCTCCTCGGCCTCCGGCCTCGCCTCCTGGTCAATATCGGTGCAATCTGCTCCCTTACATAGCGTAAGGCCGCATACAATTCATGAGGGCTCATGACCTCCTCATGACCCAAATGCTCATCAGCATGGGCAACAACGCCACTAACCATGTCATAGGTGTCAGGCGAGTTTCTCGCCTCGTACCGCTTCCATTGTTGTGCAATGATCTGCTCTTCATTTGCTGACCTCGGAAGATCTCCTGGAACAGGTGGAAAAATTTGAGGGGGAGACACCCTAGTGTACCATAACACATAGTCATCCCTCATCCGCCATGTCTCCTCTCCTGCCGGCTCACCCTAATCGGGCTCCTTAAGCGTGTGAGTGCGAAAGTCAAGGAATGCCTGCACAATATGAGGCGGTCGTAGCTCTACAACATCCGTCAGATGTCTAGGGACAGTCTGGACGTATCCATACTGCCGCAAAACTCTCTCGGGCAAGTGATGGTACACCCTAACAACACCGCACATAACCCAGCCTAAATACTAGAAAATCTCCTCAAAACCCTGGATCTCCCTGTGCTCTTCGTACGTCCTCCACCATACGTCATCAAACTGCAAATGATCAAGCAATGAGCGATACGTCACCCCCTCTCCATGTCCCTTCTATAACGTCCACTTCGCTGCAACCGGATAGTTTTCCATATAGTTAGGATTTGGATCAACACTGAAAAAGTCAGGAAAATGGGCCAAAAACCATCCCTGCACAAACCAAAAAAAATAAAGTTAAGGTTCAAATGTGACAATTTCTTATAGTGAGTAGTGTCACGCTTCCCCCAAGAGCTCTATCTCCAGGCAAAGAGGCCTCAGCTAGACAGTGGTATAGGTATGTCAATGCCATCCCTCCTCAAGAATAACCAACAATAGTCGTCCTCCATAGTCGTCAGATAGACCAACTCGATGTGTTTGTTGCTTTTATCACCAAACAACATGCATCCAACCAAGTAGAGGAGGTAACACCTCACACAAGCAGTCCTAGCCCTCTCCAGCTCCTGCTCCACGCCTGGATCCTCTGCATCCGCCAATCTGGTAGCAGCATCCATGTAGCCCTCATAATACTCCCTCAGCGCCTTATAACTTATGTAACCACCATACTCCTTAACACAATTTTTTTCCACCGCCGCCTGCGTCACACCTAAGTGTCTCACCATGAGATCCGCCCCCTCAGTCCGAGACATCTTCTTCGGATGGCTCAACATTCGCCTGTCAATCAGAAGATGCATAAGACATGCGACATCATCCAAGGTAACTGTCATCTTCCCCAAGGGCATGTGAAAACTGCTGGTTTCGGTATGCCACCTCTCGCATAAAGTCATCAGCGGAGCATGAGGCAGAGTAGCGTAGCCCAGATAAACCAAACCTAAACATTATTAAACAAATTATCATTCACATTCAAACGTAAATAATCAAACACATTCAACCTAAACATAACCTAAACTAAACATAAATATTACCATTCGGTGAAAATCAAAATCACATTCAACCTAATTCATTATACACTTTATCAAACTACAATTAACATCATTTTCATAACCTAAACTTTTTCAATAATAAATATAATTTTCATTGGGGCATTTTGTCAAACACTTTGTGTGCAAACTATCAAACATATTTAAATTATCTTCATTTGACACCATTCAAAACCACATTATCAATAAACATCATTTAAATAACATAGGCAACAACTACATTCATTTATCAATTCATAAACTACACATGCAATGTTCAAATTGTCAATTTATTCATAAACCCAAACCACATGCAAACTACTAAAAAAATTTAAAAAACTTAACTTAAACAAACTACGCTTAATTGCATGTTTGATCCCTTATGTTTATTTTTGTTTTCAAGTTGGTCCCTTGCGTTTTAAAAGTTTCAAGTTGGTCCAAAACGTTACTCACGTTGGAATAAGTTAGTCCTTCCGCGACATGATATTGAGTTTAATAAAACAAAAAAATTTAAAAAATGTTTTAAAACTGATTTTTTAAATAAGTTAAGTTCCATCACCCACATTGTCAACCCGAATCTTTAAATTTAAGTGACGAAAGAGACTAACTTATTCCAACATGAGTAACGTTTTGAACCAACTTGAAACTTTTAAAACGTAACGGACCAACTTGAAATCATTAAAACATGAAGGACCAACTTGAAATCTAAAATAAACATAAGGGATCAAACATGCAATTAAGCCAACAAACTAACATTATGATTAAAATGATTGATGTAACTTACTTGTGATAATGTGTGGTTGATTTGCTTGCAATTTGTGAAAATAACTTTGGTGAGAATTGGAGAGAATTTGAGAGAAGTTTGAAGAAAATTGAAACTGAAATGTGTTATGATGCTTCTGTTCCTGTATAAACACACATCGGCAGTTAACTATCGATGGAACCGTCGGTAGTTAACTACCGAAGTTTTCCTCGGCAGTTAACTGCCGCCGGTTCTATTTTTCTCGATAGTTAACTGCCGAATGATATTTTGGTATTTTACATGTGTTTTGTAGCCCTATTAGATGTGTATACAACAATTTTCATAGATGAAAGAGTCACTCGATCCAAATACTTCAAATGACTTGGGAAATTGTCTTTCACACAATGATAAGAAACACCATAAAATGAGAAATTTAATCTCAAATTACATCGGCAGTTAACTGTCGATGATATAACTTCGTGGTGTTTCCAAGCAACCTTTGATATAGGAATAACAATTTTCAATAACTTGCGAGGGTTATATAGCGAGCTTGTAGCCACTAGGCTACTGCCTACTTGAAAAAAAAAAAATTCAAATTGATAATAAACGTGTTGTAATGAATATTTATCTTTAAGGAAAAGCTTGGTATGCCAAACTTCATATTTGTATCTTTTTGAGGGTATTTGTATAGTCTTCCCACATTGTTCTTTTTTTTTCCTCTCTTTGCTTAAACAAAAAAACTTTAAGAGTAAAATCATTATAAGCCGTTTGAATTTTTACTACATGATGAACTAAAAAATGAAATTAAATAAAATAGAAAAAATAATCAATCTTTTAGTGATATTCCTCTAAAAAAATTATTTATTGATTTTGTAAAATCACATTAAAATTGGACAAACTATTTTCTTTTACTAAAACCATTTATAATATAATATGAGATGAAAACCAATAGAGATTTGTTCTCGAAAAATATACTCCCATAACGTGGTCAACCAAAGTTTAAATTTGGCTGAAAATGTACTCGAAAAATATAATCTCCTCCTTTGGACAAAATTTATAAGAAATAGAAGAAAAAAAACATGAGACGAAGAAGATAACATTTTTACAACCTCACCCCACTCTCCAATAAAGAGAGAAGTATATTTTCAATGCTATACAAGAAACAAAATATAACCAGATTGAAGAGCAAATATAATACGTTGATGGTTCACGATATAAGTGTGTAAATACAAAAGTTAAAATATTGTGCATCATGCATCATATGTTTTCACTTGAGCATCCATGTATGTTAGCAATGGCCATTAGTTATAACATAAACTTACAACATAAATGTCATTTCTTGCATGCAAATTTTGTATTGCACACATTAGTTTTGGTAAAGTTAAACCGTGATGTAAGGTTTGCACTCATAAGAAATGTATGTTTGGTTCTGCGGGAATAGAAATTAATTTTAAGTGAATTGATTTTGTAAAATTGATTCTAATTAAAAGTGAATTCAAGGTAAAATGATTTATGTTTGGATACTTCATATAAAAAAGAGTTGAATCAAAAACTACAAATCATAGGTTCGAGTATAATCAATTTTGAAGACAAAACCAATTATAATCCAAAGCAGCCTAACTTTAAGGGCAACACACATATAGTATTGATAGAGATATTTACATACTATCCATCAATAAATTTAGGGTTAAATGTGTTTTTATTCCCTATAAATATGTCAACTTTTCGTTCTAGTCCTTCTAAAAAAACTCTTCAACTTTTAGTCCCTCAAAAATTTTCCATCTTCACTTTTGGTCCCTCCTTTAAAGTAAAATCATGTCTAGAATTCATATTTTTGAATGAAATTTTGCAGAAAAATTCATAATATTATAAGAATCTCTCCCAAAAAAATTAGAATTTTTTAACCAAACATGAATTTTTATATGTTTTAAGGTTAAAAATTCATATTTAATTTGAGTTTTGTTAAAAAATTCTAATTTTTTTTGGGAAACTTTTTTTAGAATATTTTACACATCTCTGCAAAATTCCATTAAAAAATACAAAAATTAAATTAAAAATAGGGACCAAAAGTAATGATTGAAAATTTTATAAAGACTAAAAGTTGGAGAAAAATTTTAGAGGGACTAAAACGAAAAGTTGGTATATTTATAGAGACCAAAAACATATTAAACCCATAAATGCTTTGTTTGGATTGGTGGTATTGGATGAAATGGAATGGTATGTGATGGAATGACATTATGTTCCATTGTTTGGATGTTAAAAAAAAGAATGGAATGGGATGGAACTTGATGGTATCTATTCCACTCTATTCCATCACTTACTCTCATTTTGCTTCCCCTCCAATTTAAAGGGTATGGAATGGAATGATAGATTAACTTAATTTGATAATAAATTATTTACTATTTTATCCTCATATTATTTTTTATCGACCACGAGTATGCTATTTTCTTCTTCGTGATATTTATCTGGCCTATATGGTTCCAGCTCCTTCAAAAAAGAGAAATCCCAGCCGAATGCATTTTTTTGGTGATGTTGTTTCGTATTTATATTTTTAACTTGTCTCCCTGCTTTCAATTTTGCACAGTACCTCATGCCTCAATTTTTATTTTCATCTTTTTTTCTCGTTTTCATTTATTTTGATTAATATTATTTAATCTTTGGAAACTAATGCATTGACCATCTTCTAATGCTGCTGATGCTTGTTTATTTTTTTTTTTTTTTTATATATATAAAACATGTTGAGCAATAATGCATTTTTTAAAATGCAAATAAATATTTTAAATAAAATTTCATATACATATAAAAGAGAAAACAATATATATTTATATCAACAAATCATTTTTATGAAATAAATAATTTTGAAATACATTTCTTTCATGTAAAGAATATTTGTTATTAATAGGGTTAAAAATGGAATAAAAAAGTTATAATTTATTCCATTCCGTTCATTTTTCAAACAATGGAATGATAATTTTATTCCGCTCCATCGTGAAATACCCAAACAATGGAATGGAATCTCTGCTCCATTCCGCTCCGTTCCGTTCCATTCCGCTCTGTTCCATTCCGTTCCGCTCCGTTATGTTCCATCAATCCAAACAGAACTTTAAGGTCAAAAGCAATGGTTAAACATCCAAAACAAGTAAGCTTTTTATGAGAAAGTTGTAACAATTACTTAATCAAAAGTAACATCTTATCTTTTCAAGACACCATGAGGGCACTAGTTAGCGGTACCCTCAAACTTGTTGAGGAGGACAATTGTAGTAGAAGCTAACTTGTTGAGGAGGGCACCTAATGAGACAAAGCTTTTTAGTGGATTCTTACATCCAGCTGAAAAGCACTCCGAACTCCTCATCTTCTCCCTCTATCATAGGCTCTACGACACCTTCCTCTCTCTCTCTCCGACTCTAACCTCTGATCTTTACAAAATATATCATATCGTTAATCCTCCAGAAACCCTAACCCTAATGGCTATGACGACGTTGGTTAGCTCAGCCGGTGGCATGTTGGCGATGCTTAACGAGTCCCATATCTCCCTTAAGCATCATGCTCTCACCAACCTTAACAATCTGGTCGATAGCTTCTGACCAGAGATCTCCACAACTGTTCCCCTCATGTATGTTTTTTGAAACTTTCTTTCATTTCATGCTTTTCGGTTTCAATTACGTTTTTGTAGTCAATGTAACAGTATTTGATAGATTTGGATTATTAGGGAGATCGAAATAATCCTAGTTCTACACAGGAACCCCAATGAATGAATAGGATTCGGTGAAATAGAACTGATAGAGATAAAGTTCAGATTAATTTATAGGAGAAGGAAAATGATAATAATGATTGCTTGAGGATATTCCACCTAGTCACAGGAACTATATAGGGATCCAAGAGTTCAGGTTTTGAAAGCTTCTGAATTAAGGGAATTTATACCAAATCATGAAGACTTTTTTTCACTTGTTGATATCATGTTTCTTTCTTACTTGGTTGAATTAGTTTTTTAGTGTTAATTTGTTGGAATGAGAATGTTTCTGGGGTTTAAACATTTGTGTTTCATATGCATGTGTTAAACAGTGAGACTTTGTATGAAGATGAGGACTTTGATCAGCATCAAAGGCAACTTGCCACAATACTAGTATCGAAGGTAGTGTTATTCTGCTCATTATTTGAACTGTCACATGTTCTATTGATAACTGTGCGATGCTGTTTTTGCATATATGGAGTCTCTTTCTTCATGTAGCTAAGCTGTTATCATGTGTTTTACATGATATTTGAGATAACACATAAAAGTATTGTTGGCTTTCATCCTTTTTGATTTGATTGTACCCGGCTTCTAAACCAATCACCAGAGGCCTTAAGTATTCGTCTCATGGTTTGTGTTTTAGTATCTGATTTTTTTTCGCTCCTTTATGTTAGGTTTATTATTACTTGGGCGAGCTGAATGACTCCCTATCCTATGCCCTTGGAGCTGGTCCTCTGTTTGATGTTTCAGAGGATTCTGACTATGTCCGTACTCTTCTAGGTGAGAATTGTTATTTGGTTTCATTCTATTTAATTCAAAGCTGTATGCAGATCTTTCAAGATTACTACAATCTCTATTGATAATATTGGTTCAGTTGGTGTTACTTGTTAGTGGTTTTATTCATTTTGGTATAATGAAATCATATGTTCTATTCCACGACAATTTATAAAAATTTTATGTTTTCAGCTAAGGCTATAGATGAATATGCTAGTTTCAAGTCCAAGGCAGCAATTGTGGACCCAAGACTGGAAGCAATTGTGGAGAGGTCGTTGGAGAAGTATGTATAACTATAATTATTCTTATGTTTTTGTATCCTTTACTTTGAGTTCCCTCAATTCTCTCAATTTTATTTTCGTTGCTTTTCCTCAATTCAGGTGCATTGTGGATGGAAAATACCAACAAGCTATGGGAACTTCCATTGAATGCAGGAGATTGGATAAACTTGAGGAAGCAATTTCAAGAAGTGACAATGTTCGAGGAACTTTGTCATACTGTATTAATGTCTCTCATTCCTTTGTGAATCTTAGAGAATACAGACAGGAGGTAAGGGAAATGAGATCTTATAGTTATATTATATTGAAGTCTATACGCAGAATATATCCGGAAAATCTTCCCTTCCTTTTTCATTCCTTTAATTTTAGTTATTGAGCTATATTCCATTGAATTTTTTATGATTTTAATCATCTTTTAAACATCTCTTTTGGTGTTGACCGTTAACAGGACTCTCAAATCTTTAGCCACTGTTCTCAAATGAGACAAATGTTTGTGCTTGAAATATTTATGAAGAGTTTTTAACAGCGGTGGTCTTGACAAAAGTTTATGTTACTTGTTTTTTTCTGTTCAGGTTCTCCGTCTCCTTGTTAAAGTATTTCAAAAGCTTCCTTCACCAGATTATCTGAGCATTTGTCAGTGTCTTATGTTCTTGGATGAGCCAGAGGGGGTTGCGAGCATATTGGAAAAACTT
>Ga0315914_1005817_pt1 | contig 17776 bp, 4 predicted proteins | sample MpolenodulesMG_FD_203920 | JGI IMG/M metagenome (GOLD analysis project Ga0315914, IMG submission 203920) | Medicago polymorpha root nodule microbial communities from Los Angeles, California, United States - elongated nodules | ecosystem: Host-associated > Plants > Roots > Nodule | place: USA...
TGAAATAAAAGTCACAAGTCTTAAGCAAAACATAAAACATATTTGCAAAAAATACTAATAAAATTCAAGGAAACCGACACTTTAAGCCTCTAAAGCTTAAAGTAACAAAAGTGAAAAACATTAACAATTAACAAGTTCATCCTCCCAATTAACAAATTAACAATTAACAACTAACAAATTGACAAATTAACAAATTCTAAAATCAAGAGATGAAGAGAGGAGAACAAAGATGGGTTCTGAGATGATGAGAAGAAAAGATGGATTTTTTTTGTTGGTAGGATGAAGAAGTTGAGTTTGTGGCTGTGTATTTGGTTCTGGTGGAGAAGAGTAATAGTTAGGGTTTTGAAAATTACAAAAATAACCCTTAAAACGGTTTTAAATGAAGGGAAACCTAGTAGTTTACACAGGGTTGTCAAAAGCGCCCGCTTTGACCCGCTTTGAACTGCATCACGCCCACTTTTGCTCGCAATTGCGCCCTCTTCATCCGCTTTCTCCAAACGCTCCGCGTTGGAGCGCTGCGTCGCGCTTTGTTGTTTTTGGCCGCTCTGCGCCGCGATCGCGCTGCGTTCAGCCGCTATTGACGACAGAGATGTTAACTTTGAGAGAAAAGAGAGGCAAATTATCCGTAGTGAGCAATAGAGGATTCGTAGGCTTGATCATCTATTTTTTATCTAAATTTCCAACCAATTTAATCGCATTCTATTTTAAGTTTTATGCAACAAATCCAACTACCTAGGGCAAGCATAAATTTAATACATCCTTATTAATAATGAAATTGTTGAGTAGACGTTAATAACGGTCCTCGTGAAATCTGAATTTTATTATTACTTCAATAGTTTTGGTACACTTGCCAAATATTTATCTACCACATAAAAAATAATCCTTAAGTGTCATGTAGAAACACATAATGATACGTAGACGATTAGTATGTGAGAATAATCAGGAACAAATTAACACATAAGAACATATGGATATTTAATCATGTAATAACAATTAGGAGAATATTTGTATGTATAAGCATGTTGATAGGTAATCAAGGGACAATACTTAGAGATATGTTGAAACATAGCACGACATATACAATTAAGCCAACTCGACATTTAGGGTCATGTTCACCTTATAAAATGTCATGTAGTAAGTATCATAAGTGGTTTATCGTAAGAGTACAATTTAACTATGTCATTTATTTTTGTTATGATGCATGTTACACTTAACACGTTGAAACATTCACACATTTCACCTTTCCTTGAGACTTTCCACAATAGATAGCATTTAAGTACCTAACAAATGCAACACTCAATACACACATAGTCATGAAACAACTAAGACTCATTCGGTAACACTCAATACACACATTTAACCTTCCCTTGAGACTTTTCACATCATAATATTTAAACACTTAATAAATGCAACACCCAATACACTCATAATCATGAGAAAACTATGATCATGTTTTATGTCTTCATTTTCAAGGAAATTTAGAATTTATTCTCCTCTTTCATAAGTTCTAAGTAGTTTGATTTCACGATCTTATTCTTTCTTTGCTTTCACAAATATAAATTCTAGAATCACAAGTAATTAATTGAAATAACTATATATCGCTATCATTAGTTAAAATATTTCCAATATTATATGTTATTTTTTGAATATATATTTTGGGGGGAGAGAGAGACCAAAATGTGTATTTAGGAGAAAATATGAAGGATTGAAATAGGCCATATTATATTGGAATAATAACGTACAAGTTTTAAATTTGGAATTAGCTATTTCTACCCCACTTATTTACTCATACAATTTTCTTGAAATACGTCGTTCATCTTTCAAAAAAAATTACACATAGCATACCCTTTTCAAATTTCACGAACAAGCATAAAATTCTACCTATTGTACAACAAGATAGATAAAAAAATTGTATGTATTTAGTCAAAAAATTTAATATATATATTTTATATAAAACCATTACTAAGTTGGAGGGGAATTCTATTCGGCTGAAGGCATGTTACTTTGGGTGTATTGAGTTACTAAGTACATATTGATATTTAGATAAGTAAATAATATAATTTTAGCTACCTCAAACAAGTCTAGTTACAAAAGATTAGCATGAACAAAAAAGTCAAAAAATTATCAACACAACAGTCAAACAAAATGGAAGATGAGTTTATCCAAGATAACTTATTTGTTTACATTAAAAAAGAAATTTTAGTCATTTAGTACATTTTCCTTGAATCCCCGCCAATTTCAACTTTACTAAATAGTTAACGTTAATTTTTATTTTGTTTGTTGTTGCTTTAATTTACATTTTAGATAAGTAAATTTAATTATGATTTTTTTTATATTAATGATTAAGTTTATAATTTAATATAATTTTTGTCTAAAAATAAATATTTATATTTGGTCCTCTCGTGAAAATAAATCCAACTTCGCCACTGTCTTTATGTATAAATGTATTTAATATTAATTCTTTTCATTTACAGGTTGCTAGTTATTTACAAATTTGTTTTTAAAAGGAGTCTAATTAAATTATTAATAATATATTACATGTGTTTTAAGTTATTTTAAAATGAAACTTATGGAGTATTATTGTTAAAATTGTGATTGCAATGTCATTTGAGAAAAATATAGGATTCATAATCGACTGATGAAACAAAATGTGGGAGGAAAAAATTAAAATGGAGTGATAACTTTCCTGCAGAGTGGATTGACAAGGTCTACAGTGATACTTTCAAGCTGAGTCGATTGATCAGGGCCGGAATGAAACCTTTCAGACTGAGTTGATTGATCACGACTGAAATGACGACTTTCAAACTGAGTTAATTGACAAGGAACAGAATAATGACTTTTTAATTGAGTAGATTAACTGCGCAACAAGATCCTAACTTCACAACCTTATGCCCTAGCTTTGTTTTGATGCATGTTTTAGCATGTGTCGTTTAATTAAGAATTGTTTGTTTTTTTTATTTTAGCATTAAGTACCATTCTTCCTTAGCTTTTTTATCTTAACATTTCGGGCTTTTGTTTCATAACAAGACCCCATTATAAAATGCACATTTCTTGGATCATTCAAATTAAATCATTAAATAAAAATGTTTATTTCTGTTATGATTGAGTGATTCTATTTTACTGACAATGATTTAACTAAGAATGTTTTATTATTTGGCTGGCATAGCCTGACAATACTACACCACATTGTTGTGATTCTTACCACATAAAAAATAAGTAAAGCTTCTAGTAATATGATGTTATAACTGTGAAAACTCAGGCTATTTGATGTGTAAATTACCTAAACATAGTTACATATCATTGGCTAATCCTTAGATAACATATAGGAACAAATAATGATATGTAGATAGTTAATATGTGATATAATTAGGAACAAATTAATACATTAGAACATATTAATATTTAATCACGTGATAACAATTAGGAGAAGATTGATAGGTATAAAAATGTTAATGGGTAATCATGGGACAACACTTAAAGATATGTTGAAACATAGTAAGACATACACAATTAAACCAAGTCGAGAGTTAAGGTCATGTTCATATTATGAAGGCTTAAACGCACTTTTGACCCCCTAAGTTTAGCATAGTTGCGATTTTGGCTCCCTATTAAAAAACCACTTTCCAACTCCCTAACTTTACCCCGTTTTGCAACTTAGAGACCCCCCTTGATTTTGGCCTGGTCAAAGCCCATGTGGCCACTTACTTAAATGAGCTGGACGCCACGTAGGCAATTTTTTAATTAAAAATAAAAGATAAAGCCACATGTGTATATGGCCATTTAAAAAAAGAAAAAAGAAAATGGAATTAGATGGGGCACGTGTTGAAAATTTCTTCATACACCTCGAAGGAGTAGCAACCTTTTTCAATGACCACCTTCAAGTATCACCAGTACCAGGTTGTTGGGAGAGCTCCTCCTACTGAAAAGATGAACATTCGAAGATTTACTGGATGAAGTTGTGGGCCAAATCTAAGTTCTGGTATTTTTTGAGAAAGTTGAAGAAGGTCAAGAAGAGCGTGTTTGCCATCAATGAGATCTTTGAAAAAAAATCCAACCAAGATTAAAAACTATGGAATTTGGCTGCGATACTAGAGATGGGGCACGTGTGTATCTTCATCACCAAAACCACCCATACTCAACAAATTCATCAATTCAACTTGCATTAGGATTGAGAACGAAATTCAATTCACCAACACCAATTCAATTAACAACCGCACCCCAACAACCAAATGGAACTAACATCATATTTCTTCAACAACTCCGACTTAGTAAACGCTGTAATCAACGACGGCGAAACCAACATATGCATAATCCTATACTTCTCAACCGCCTTCAACATCCCTTCAAAATTAAACCTCTACATCAACACCAACGTCTCTCCCATAGCCATAGCTCTGATCATCATAAAAAATTCAAACACATGAAAAAGAGGAAGTGGAAACAACGACACCTGATGCGGTTCGTTTTCAATTTTGAGATTATTTGATTAAGTGATTATTTGAGATGATTGATTACGTGGTTATTTGAGATGATTTCATTTTTGTAGATCTGAATTTATGTTTGATTTTGAGTGTTGCTATTGAATCTGGTTTTTGTTTGTGCTTCGATGGTAGTAGTGACTTTATTAGTGTTAGTATAATGGAGATGGAAGAAGGATAAGGAGAAGGTATTGTTGAGTGAAGAAGGATGAAGGAGATGGGTGAAGAAGATGAACAAGAAGATGAAGAGAAAGAGATTCACGGTTCTAGGTTTGATGAGAATGAGAGAAGGGTTGAAGCTCACATGCCCCTTCCTCTTTCCTTTTATTATTGTTATTTTTTTTAATTCATAAAATACCCACATGGCTTTATCCTTTATTTTTAATTAAAAAATTGCTTAAGTGGCATCCAACTCACTTAAGTGAGGCGCCACGTAGGCTTTGACCGGGTCAAAATCAAAGGGGGCCTCTAAGTTGGAAAAGGGGGTAAAGTTTGGGGGATGGAAAGTGATTTTTTTTAATAGGGGGCCAAAATCGCAACTATGCTAAACTTAGGGGATCAAAAGTGTGTTTAAGCCTATTATAAAAAGTCACGTAGTAAGTATCATAAGTGATTTATTGCAAGAGTTCAATTTAACTATGTCATTTATGCTCATTATGATGCTTGATACACTTATCAGTATCACATTGAAACATTAACACATTTCACCTTCCCTTGACTTTCCATAATTAATTACATTTAAGAACTGATAGACTTTTAGATTAACCAAAATTATTATATCCAATTTAATAGCTAGTGTCAATAGTCAATTGATATTTGAAATTATTCTATATAGAATCAATATACAAAAAACATTAAGAACAAATAGAAGAGGAAATTAGAAACAATAAATAACAGGAACTGGAAGCACACAGTACCAAAGCAACCTTCCTAAACAAGAAATCCCCACACTTGCTGACCACAACCGAAGCACAACCCTTCTGCCATGACAGCAGCCTCACCAAAACACAAGGCAAAAGGAAGACAACCTGCTACACACGCACATGACAGCAGCCCCTACGAGTGACAGAACTCAACCACAGCCTAAACCAAAAAAACAGCAGCACACACATGCAGTCGACAAAAAAACTTCACCTCAACAAGCATTCCCGAGGGCTCCAACACCATTCATAAAACATACATGCCCGAATATTAAATCTCCCTAATAACCACTTCCCCCTTAGCCTCCTCCACTAACTCATCCCACATAGTTATCTCGTTATTGAAAATACAACCATTTATCGCCCTCCAAATGACCTAAACCACAACCTCCCAAATCAACCGCAACCCCTTCCGGATATTTTTTTTTACATGATCAAAGAAAATTAGTTAGACATGATCAAAGAAATAAACAACATAGCAAAGAAAATAAATCGATAGAGTTTCATCGTTGGTCCTCAATTTCCTTTCAATTGGTGTTGTTCTTCTTTTCCATTTCCACGTGTAAGCCTTTTTCTGCAATGTGATGCCTAATGCCAAAATTTCTCTCCCAAAAAACCCACTCGTGACTTAAGTCATGCTGGGTTATACACTTGCGTGAGTTAACTCACGCGGGATATTTTGGGCAAATCAGTTAGAACGGAGCATTTTTTGTTGGGAAAAGAGCAATTTTCTTTTTCAAAGTTGAACTTCACATTCTCGGGTCAACCAACAACACTTTGGCTAAGGCCCAATTGCTTTTATGTTTTTCTTTTATTCACACTGTCAAATTACCACTTGATCAAATGACAACTAAATATGATAATAATATACTATTTGATTCAATAAATTAAAAATGACAATTTATTTCAAATGACTCTAAATTAAATACTAAACTAATAAAAACAGACTAAAAACTTAATTAAAAGTGACTCTTAAAATAGTGTATGACTGTCTGCCATCAAGGACCTACCAAATGCAACACTTAATACACACATAATCATGAGACAACTATGACTCATTTGGTACCACTACTTTGAAAGTGGAACATGTTGTACTATTTTCTTGTGGAGTTGAGTACATTAAACCTTCATAGACTCGCTCGACTCATAATGATCTCTTTTATATGATACACAAAAATACCAAATTGTTTCAGGGTAGCTCCTAGCAATCAGGTTGCATACCCAAGTCACTTATGAATTCTCTCCCCTTTATAGATCATGTGATCTCTTTTGGAGATCTTCCACTGAGTATACTCATTATCATTTATGCTTCAATGTCACTGTATTCGTCACACCCTGCCTATATGTTGACGACAGATAAACATATACCTCCCTATCTTAATTTACTAGTTCACTACTCAATGAACGAATGATATCAATGTAGGTATGGGTTATCACTGATGGATCATATATCCTAACAATACTTTTATTCCCCCGTTGGCTAAAGCTATCCCTTAATGAGTATACCCTCTCAACAAAGAATATGAAGTTAGTACTGTTTCACACTTGGATCATACATCATAACACCGTCTTTGTAAGAACTTAATACAATTCATCACAATTCACATCACATGATCCACATATGATATTTTACAAACGTTTATCAACTAACAAAATTCGCATATGCACATATACAATTCATAGACGCACAATTTATATATACACGGTTCAAAAATATAAAATTCACAGATACGCAATTCATAAACACATAGCTTTCAAAGATACGCAATTCACGATTTATATATACAAAATTACAATTATATCATATTTAATTTCATAATTAGAGACTTTTTTTTGAAGAAGATAAATTAGCCACCTAAACTGACACCATTGAAAATCGAATCCGAGACCTTGAGGAGGAGCACACTCTCAAGTCTCAAGCCAATACCACCAAACCAACCGAAACGGATTTCATAATCAGAGAATTAAAATCACTTGGTGGTCATAACAGAAGATTAAATAATTATAGCTATTAACAACTTGATGAACAACCAACAACACTTGACATTTCACATGAAACTTAATTAATTGTTTAGACAATATAAAATAAAAAATTAATTCATCTAAATGTAAGTATACATATATCATTCACATATGTTACTCGTAATTACGCAACGACTTATTAATTTTTCTATTAGTAATTTTAGTATCAGTTGACCAAATAAACATTGAGTTCATTTAAATCATTCTTAATATGGCTCGACTTTTGGCTTTGTTCCAAACAAAATAGGAAAATGTGACATTCCTATTTATCCCACTTACACAACAATAATGATTATGGCCAATCCACCTTACCTATTACCTTTGGAATTGAGCCTTACCACCAATTGAATATTTTAGTAGAGAAGCAAAGGTTTGAAGAAAGTAGCTGCCTACTTTGACCCTTTCATACAAATGAAATTGTGCAAGAAACACCAAATATGACACGCGTTACAAAAGGAAAAGAAGTAAGACCTCTTCTTATACTAAGCAAACTAAACCTAAAAGAGTTTGTTGCAACGAAATACAATAGAAACCCTAACATTGTTGTCGAGGAGTATAAATGTGCACTTCCCTCATGTTTATCTTCTTTTTCAAGGAAATTTAGAATTTATTCTCCTCCTCCATTAGTTCTAAGTACTTTGATTGCATGATCTTATTCTTTCTTTGCTTTCACAAATAGGAATTCTAGAAGCACTACTGATTAATAGAGAAAACTATATATCGCTGCCAATAGTTAAAAATATTTCGAATATTATACATTATTTTTAGAATATAAATTTTGGAGGGAGAGAGAGACCAAAACATGTATTTAGGAGAAAATATGAAGGATTAAAATAAGTCATATTATATTGGAATAATAATGAACAAGTTTTAAATTTGAAATTTGCTATTTCTACCCCACTCATTTACTCATACAATTTTCTTGAAATACCTCTGCAATCACTTGGTCTGATTTTACATATTGATCATTTTGAACTAATAGAAAACTTTTTGGTGGAATAATCACGTTATGTATAATATCGTCACTTTCAATAGTTACATACAAGTCTATATTACATATAAAAGTAGGATATCCATAACATGTACATGTAGGGTGAACTAAATCTTCATTAAATTTTATTTTTCCATTTGAGGGATTCCTCTTTTAGGAACAAATTACACATAGTGTACTCTTTTTCAATTTCACGAACATGTATAAAATTTCTACACGTTATACAACAAGCTAGATAAAAGATATTGCATGTATTTAGTCCAAAAATTTAATATGTATATTTTATATAAAATTGTTACTAAGTCACTCTTTCATGTGTATTGAGTTACCAGGTACATATTAATATTTGGATACGTCAATAATATATTTTTAGCTACCTCAAACGAGTCTAGTTAGAAAAGATTAGCAGAAGCAAAAAAGTCAAAAATTATCAACACAACAGTCAAACAAAATGGAAGATGAGTTTATTGCAAATAACTTAATTACATTAAAAAAAATGTTAGTCTATTTAGTACATTTTCCTTGAAACCCCCGTTGATTTCAACTTTACTAAATAGTTAACATCGATTTTTATTTTGTTTTTTGCTGCTTTAATTTACATTTTACATTAGTAAATATAATTCTGATTTTTTATTAATAATTATGTTTATAATTCAATATTATCTTTGCCTAAAAATAAAATTTATATTTTGTCCTCTCGTGAAAATAACTCCATTTTCGCCACTATCTTTATGTATAAATGTATTCAATATTAATTCTTTTCATTTTACAAGTTGTTAGTGTTTTACAGTTTTGTTTTTAGAAAGAATCTAATTAAATTATTAATATATTACATGTGTTTTATGTGATTTTTAATTGAAACTTATGTAGTCATGAAGTTAGTTAACTTTGTGGTTGGAGAATGCCTAACACTTGTTGTGTCAATTTGGATGTACTTGTCTCAAATTAATTTCTCTATGAAAAAAAATATTTAACCGTAAAAAATATTGTTTTCGTTGTTTTCTAATTACAGGACCGAGTTTAAGGGTATGATCATTAAAATCTTAGTTTTAGACCTCCCAATAAATTTTTTATTTTCAGTAGTTCTTATATATAAAAGGCTTTAGATGTGGAAAAAATATTGAAATTTTAGGGAACATAACCTTTTTTTAAGTTTCATTGACCCATTTAGTGGGAAAAAGTTTGGGTTTTGTTCTTGTTGTTAAATTTCATTAACTATTGAAAATTATTGAATTAAATATTGAAAATTATTGAATCGAATACAGAAATAATATTTGAACAACCATTTTTTGACAACTTTTGTGACAATTTTTTCTCTCAGACTCACATTGTTATTCTTCTTTCTCTCACTATTGCTTTGATTTTTGTGCCACTACCTAAATTTCTTTGTATAATTTGATTGTCAAACTAGTTGTCACAAGAAATGGTTGTTCAAATTACATTGCTCTTTCTAATATTCTGGTCCTTTTGATCCTTCTTGAAATTTGTGGTTGAGTTAAACATTGAAATACCTTTTTAAAAAGAGTAAGATCCATCTACACTTTTCACAAAATATATGTCGTTAGACACATTGTAGTATTTGTTTGGTTTAACATCTAAGAGGAAATTAGCTAAAAAGAGTGGTTTCTCTCCAAACGTGAGTTTATTGCCGCTGTCAAGAAGAAACAAACATATGTGTAATATACTATTGCTTTCTTTTCATATTTTAACTTAAAGAGAGTGGCTTCCCTCCAAACTTGAGTCTATTGCCGTTGTACCTTAGAAACAAACACATTCTTAATATATATTATTGCCTTATTTTCTTATTGAGAATAATAGAAAGTTATTTTTTTTAATGATGATGGGGCTCCCGCAAGAACCCAAGGAATCTACAGGTTTGGAGACGCGTGAAGAAGTCTCCCTAAGACGAAGAACGGGGACGGAGACATGGGGCACTTTGGGTGGCAGGTATGGCTACTACCTGCTCTCGTGCCAAGTCCCATTGACACCGACTATATAGTTAAGAAGTCTAAGTATCTATCTACCACTATAACGTCATAATTTCATGGGATTTTGATTGAAAACTTTAATTGATGATATACTATACAATAACATCACATATATTTAGCAAATGAGAATCATTAACTCACTATCACTAATATGTAACATGGAGAGGAAATTAAGCTAATGTCAAAATCACAACATATATATAGCTTTATAGTTACAAAGATATTGCTCTCATGTTTGGGTGGCAATAATTAAGATTGTAGATATCATTAGTGTCCAGCACCGGGGCTAGGATTAGAAGACACAAGAACTCTTCCATTTTTGGCAAGATGAGGAACGAGTCTTCCACTTCCATGAATATTGGGAATATTATTATTAGTAACCTCAATTAAAGGTAGGGTACCCTTTAAAGATGACACATCTTGTGTCTCCAATTTCATGAGAATCTTTCGAGCATCTATAGAAGATGGTAAGGAATAAATTACCAAGACAAGCAAAGTGATGAGTAAAAGAGAATTCAAGCGAGCCATGTATATATAGAGAATACTAAAAGAATATGATAAGATCCTAATCTGTCTGTGTTTTTGCTATGAGTTGAAAATAGGAATGACTTATAGGCTATTTATAGGATTAGGAGTCTCATGTTACTTTTCTCATGTGTTGAATTGAAAGACAAAAAAATAAAAAAATCAATAGGGTAGGACTTACCACTATGTACACGTTTTTATTAAATTTTAGTGCTTTATTGAACTTTGTTTTTTTTAAGGCCTTAAATATTGAACTTTGTTAATAGGCCTTAAATGTTGTAATTTGTAACACCACCCTGCTAGACCTCAAAATATTACCTCATGGGTGGTGTTGACCGTTGATTATGTGGAAGAGAATTAAAGTTCGACCCTTCAAAAACATATTTCTTAAGAGTAAAAGTGTTTTAAGTTGCGACCTAAACACTTAAATAAAGATTAGTCTTGTAGTCGAGATTAGTCTCATATAATTGGTCTAAATGATCAAATTTTGTAGGACACTTTGTGGAGCTAATGGTGACAAATGGCATAGCTATGGTGCTTTACTAAAAAAAGTTAAGGAGAAAAATATGAAGTATGAGTTGAAAGCTTTTGGCTGGTGGAACCCGTTCTCTATGCAAATTCTTGTAATTTGAGTTTGGACTACTAGATTGTGAGTTAAGGTAAGAAATAGTATTATCCATAAAAGGTAAAATAAAAAAAAGCAATATTAACAATATTATCGATTTTGTTAACTTGTGATCTAAAAATACCTGTTTAATAACTTAAGAATATAAATATATTCCCTAACGAAGCTATAAACTTTTTCTTCTTCATGAAACTCTTGTACTATCTATATAATGTAGGTCATATAGTCCAAACCCCGTAAATTTGTGTGTTTTTCTTTTACATTTTTGCAATTTTTGGTTTATTAGCTCGTGCCATGAGAAGGAATACTTATTAGCTCGTGCCATGAGAAGGGATACATAAAAAGAGAGAAAGAAAGACGTGAGGATTACGCTATTTTGGGCAAATGAAAAGTACATGGTTGAAATTTACAAAAGGGGGCGTAAATAGGTTCATGGAACCATATAAGAATGATAAGTGCTCTTGAATTTCTTTGTAGATATTGGGTTAGGTACACATGAATTAGACTCGAGCCTTGGTTTCTAATACCATATTGGATAGACATTAATCTTCCTTGCTTGTTTACTCCAAACTCTTTGGAGTTAATTCCTTGTAATGTTGAATATTCTATTTCTTCAAAAAGCAATTAATTGTATGAATTGATCTCACAAAGGATAAACTCTTTTTGTAGTTCATTGGCCAATAATACTTCATATTATGGCTGCCACTTTGACATTCCATCGTGGTCTTATTCTCACCAAGCCATCATGACAATGGTTCATATTGGCTTTGTCCATCAATTATACATGTCAATTTCCTTTGACTTAATAACAATGAATGGTGAAAATTATTAGTTCCACCTCAATGCTTCAAAAATAGGAAGAAATTATATTGAGCTATTTAACTTAATATTAAAAAAACGCAATAAAATAAAACTTATGGGGCTAATTGTGACCAATCATGATTTAGAAAATATAAAAGACCTTGATGTGCTGTCATAATTGAAGTCGTAGATTTTATTCATCTTTCGATCGAATTCCATATTAGAATCTCTTTCCCCTTGATAAGAGGGTTAACCCAAAAAAAAATACATATAAATGGCTTATCTAACACTTTTGACACTAATTAGACCTTATTGATTGATGACTTAAGTTATACAATTTCTTCTTAAAGATTGAAGGGGTGGTTAAAACAAAAGAAAATTTAACAAGCAAAGTGATGCATGAATGAGGGAGATTATAATTTATAGTGACTCATTTGCTTTTAAAGTCTTTGCATGTATTGTTGTGGAAGTTTGCTTGCGTTTGGAAAAAGTATATGACAAGACTGGTATATCAATTTGTTAGTCATCAGGTACATGTAATTGTCCAAAATCTAAAAATGGTAATTCCAAGTGCTGTTTTGTGCCAAATGTCAACTGATCAGTATATTTAGTTAGTTCTTTAAGTAATCAAGGAATATTGTACCTTGTCTTAGTCACTTGGTCAACTCTCTTGGTTATTTGATGGTAATACATTTAATTTATCAATCCATTTTATGTTTTTATAATTAAAACCTAAGATCTGATATATTTACTTTTTCTTCCTCTCTTTTCTCTTCTTCTCAAACCTTAGCCGTCACCTCTATCTTCTTCTTCTTTTCAGAGGAGTGATTTAGGGTCAATTTTGACTCAAAAATCACCCCTTCGATATTTTTTCTTCCTTCTATCCTAATTGAATAAGTGATTTCACATATTTTATGTTTTCTTTTGTTTGTTTTCGTGATTTCGTCGTTTCTGAACGACTTTGCTTGTTTTGATTTCCCGTCTTTGTGCGGTGTGTTTTTGATTTCCCGTATTAGTGCAGTGTTAGTCCGTTTATAAGGACTGCTCCTCTATGTGCTCCGAGACCCTCTCCTTGCTCGAGGGAAGATGTTCTCTGCTTCAGCCGCGGGTGGCTGGTTTGTCTATGTGTGCGTAAGCTTCATAAAGGGTCCGTCGACTCTTTCTAGAAGATTTAAATAAGTGTCGAGTAGCTAATCCGGCTTGTAGTTTGAGGGGGATACCCGGCGAATCCTTCGCGCTTGGTAAGCGCTTCGCTGTAGCCAAGCTTACTGCTAGCCTATCGCCTAGAGCCAAGCTTCGACCGCGACTGCTCGTCACTTCTGGGGGTGCGAACTACTAGAGGCCCGCCCTGGAGGTTAGTCAGAATAGAGGACCTAGAACGCCTTGGTGAATCAAACCCAGAGATCATGGCCAACAACGCCAGTCATCGAGGCACCAGGAACCCTATCTATGATGGGACCGTGAGTCAGGTGGAGTAGCCCTATAGTTAGTAGACTTCCCCTCAGCCTCTCAACTCAACTCATACAGAGGGAGGCCGCCTTTCCTACCAAAAAGCGAACCCAACCGAAGGAAATAATATAAGGTCTGGAAAGGGCTGTTTATTTGATTTAGGTTAAAGATTAGCTTTGAGCAAGTGTAGATCCGATCAATGACAATGACTTTGGCGTCGTCAACGTTGCAGATCTGAAAACATGAGTATTTCAGAGACATGAATATAGTCATATTAATCATATTTATAGGCATAGTTACTTTGCCGTTTTATGCTATTAACATGGATGTTGTGAGTTTGTTCACATATTTATCCTTTTTGTTTTTAGCGAATTTGAATTTGTATTGTATCTATGTACTCCATCAATTTGAATGAATGAATATCGTTTATTTTTGTAAAAAAAAAAAACTAAAAACTAAGATTTAGAAGAGCATCACGCGGGTATGTAAGACAGGAGAATCACTAAATTAATTCAGTGAGAGAAATTAAAATTTTCAATAGGATGTATAAATAGTTAATCAATAGAAGAATTTGTTTGTTAAATTTAGTGCTACCGATGTTGATCTTATGAAGATATAGATTTCTCCTCTCCTCAACTAGATATCACTTTGCTTGTTAATACCTCGGACCGGATCAACTGATTTTTCTTTCTTGTCTTTATTTTTTCTTTGATAAAAAAATCTAATCAATAGAAGAATTCTAGACTAATTCAAGCAATGACAACCCTAAGAGTGGGTGGGATGGGTGACTACCAGAGCCTCATTTTTATTGGGTCCCAAAATATATTTTTTTACTAGTATATAAGCATATTTGACTGACAAATTTATATTATTAAAACTATAATTACATATCTATAAAAAAAATTATAATTAGCTACAAATATATTTATTATTGAAAGACTTGGATCATTTGACGTGAAATGAATTAAAATCATATTGCAAACTTCCTGAAACATACTTAAAACATGATGATTTTTATGATTTTGATGGTGAAATTTTATTTGAAGAAACGAAATCATTAGAGAAGTTTTGAAACTTGAATCAAAATTAAGGAATAAATATTGAATTTCATTAGGTTTTTGTAATCTTAAAACAATTAAGATCAAATGACAACCATTTCGATAAACACATGAGTTTTGAAATAATTGGAAAATCCATATACGTTATCATTGGCAAAGTTTTCCAAAGTTGGATGTTCACCAAAAACAAAATTTCCTGAATTATGCGTTTAAAAGTACCACCTATACAATTCAATAAGAAATTTTCAATTCAAATAGAAAAATATACAATCTAACCAACACATTCCGACTAATTGGTTACTAGAAGTCAAAACATACAATCTAACCAGCACATTCCGACTAAATAATCTTTCAACAACTACACATATAATTATTTAAATTGACTCTAAAACGGGACTAAAAATCCTATATGATTTCCTATCATCACGAAATACAGGCAATTGTAATTAGGGTTATGTTAACATGTGCCCTTTAGAAACTGAAAGTGGAAATTCTAACTTAAAAATTATGGTAATTTATTTCTCAAAAAAGTTAAAATTTAATTTTAAGCAATAAATATTTTTTATTATTCGTAAGATCCTTAACATTTACCACAATGATACATGTTAGCATTTTCCTTGTCAATAAAACGAGAATTTCTGTACTTGAACATCGATTGATCATTGGTGCATCCTAAATGCTACTTGGCGGCAAGGTCGATTCCTATATAAATTATGAAAATAGGATGGAAAAAGTAATAGCCACAACTCAAACCCTTGATCATGGGCCTATGTGCAAGGCCCAACTTTCAAGTTTTAGAAAACTGCTCTTTAGACATCTAGCAATTGCTCACAAGTATCTTAAATTATTCAAAATATCTTCAACGGTAATTAATTGTCGTTTAATTATCAAAGACAGTTAATTGTCATTCGCTAGTGTACATTTTTTAATTGTTGTTCTAGCTTGATTATATATCTGACATGGTTTGCTTGTATCTCACTTCTCACTCACCACGCTACGAGCCTACTCCATCCATATCAAAAGTTGATTATTTATTTATTTATTTATTTGCAAAAAGAGTGCCTTAAATCATCTAAGAAGGATGTCTAGAGGGTTTTTACACTTATTTAATGCCAATAAATAAATATCGCATCTTTTAACCCGTTTACGTTGCTGATTTTTCTCTCCATATTTTGGTATCTGACACGTTAAATAGAATGGTAGTTAGAAACCGTTTTTAGGAACGACAATTAACTACCGTTTTAGTTATATTTTTTTCTTTTCCTTTAAATGTGTTGCATTAATTGATTTTATTATTTTATAATATAGTTTTTTCTTTGTTTTGTATTTTATTTATATTTATGGTCGAAAATGCAGTTGATAATTGTATTGAGTCAAAACCAAATATTGTTGAGTCTTCCATTGAATTCAAACCATATATTGTTTAACTTCTGTTGTATTGAAACCAAATATTGTCAAAACTTTCTTTGTTGTGAAACAAAATGTTGATTTTAAAGATAACATTGTTGGTTCCGATGTTTTAAAATGTCTATTTAAGTTGCATTGTTATTTGGAAAAATCAAATGAATGATCATTGAGTATTCTTGATTAAGTGCATAACCGTCTGATTGAGCTAATTTTTGGACAGCGTGTTCCCAACATGCGGTTCTTCGATTTCAACAGCCCGATCGTCAAACTAACTCCTGGAGTGAGAGAAAATGTGTCTTCACCGTAGCTGTGAGTTTGAGGTGGTTTAGAGTTCGACTAGAAAGAAAAGCTCTCGAGGTAAGGGCTTTTTCCCCATACGTTCATACTAAGTGTTAGGGCTGTGTTATTAAATAGTGGTAGCAATTCTTGTCTTTTAAAAAGAAAAATAATTAAAATGTATTTTCATGGTAAAATTTAATCCTTTCTAAAAGTGATTATTCTTAATTATGAGTGATCATTCTTAATTATGTCTTATATGAAAGTTGTGTATGATAATGTGGTGTGAATTGATATATTTTATATTATTATGCTTTATATGTTTTTGTGGTGTTGGAAAAGAAGTGTTACATTTTTTGATGAATTAAAGAAAAGAGAAAGATGAAAATGTGAGTTTGTGAAATGATTGACTTTTGTTTGTATGTTTGACGATGCGTTAATATTTGACTGTAATTGCCTTAGTGGCGGGTTAATATTATATATCTGTGTGGTGCCTTAGTCGCGGGTTTTAGTCTGCATTTTCATGATCATGCATTAGCATATGCATCTGTGTGGATGCCTTAGTGGCGGGATTACAATTATATTCTGTGTGGATGCCTTAGTGGTGGGAATTATATCCGGATCATGTAGTATTTAAGAGCATGCGTTTTACACATAATTGCATTGAGTTGGGTCTGCTATACATATGTGTATTGATAAGTGATTAAACTATTATAATACAAAAGAAATGTGTATGAACTTTACTTAAAAGCATATGATTTGAATGTATTTTTTTATATTTCTTTTTGATTGAGAAGTCTTGATACTATCTATTTTATGACATTGTTCTTATGCTTTGAGTATGAACCAATTTGGACAAGGAAACTGACCCTTACACTAATATTTTAAGTACCAAAGAAGAGATGGTCTATGCTTTGAAGTTTTTGCTTGAAGTGCGTATGATGAGTAAAACCGCAAGTGCATGGTTCTACCAAAAGAGTAAAAAGAGTATCGTTCTGTTAGGGAGTTATGAATTCAATTATTTTTTAATAATGATTAGATGAAAGTTTCAAAGGGTAAAAAGTTTGGATTTTTAATTGAAAGAAAATAACAATAATAATAAAAGGTGCCTTGGGATTATTGGTTCATCTTGATGACAAAACCTTCACAAACCAAACCCTAAACCTAAACTTTATATTGGACCCACTTTCTAAAGACAAGTTTCTCTTAAGCCTATCACATCTCCTTTCGGTCTCA
>Ga0315914_1005818_pt1 | contig 17772 bp, 5 predicted proteins | sample MpolenodulesMG_FD_203920 | JGI IMG/M metagenome (GOLD analysis project Ga0315914, IMG submission 203920) | Medicago polymorpha root nodule microbial communities from Los Angeles, California, United States - elongated nodules | ecosystem: Host-associated > Plants > Roots > Nodule | place: USA...
TAGACCTTTTATTTATTTGTTGGGTTTTTATTAATGTAAGTCTTTTATTCAGTTATGATTTGAGATGTAATTAATTTTCATGTGTATTGCACAGTATAATACTTTTATGCCTTAGAGAGTATGACATACCTAGCCAATGTGACTGATCTTAGATTAGGTGCAAGGTATATGGTGAAATTTTAAGATTCGTAAGTAAAAGTGGTTCCTTTAAATGAAAATTTAGGAATTCCAACTATGCTGAGTTTCAATTACCAGTAAGAGTGTAAGTTTCAACCCTAATAACTATCTGATCGTGTACAAAGCTCTATAGGATTGACAACCTCATACCATGTATTGTATGTATGACCTTTAAGATGATTAAGGAAAAAAACATGACATCTGGTGGGACGGTAGATCCCACTGAACTAACCACTTAAATAAGAAAACTCAGTTTATAACTGGTAATTGTATTTGCCTTACAATTTCAACAAAGAGATAGAGGAGATTCGAAGAATCTTATAATCACTGCTAAAACTTTGAATCAAATTCTTTTATTTTTACAATACATCCAACTGTTTTGCACAACCAAAATAAGCTTTCAAAATCCCATGTTTTATTGTTTTTATTAGGTTTAGCTAATAACCTCGTCGAAAAATCAATCCTTGTGGAAACGATCTTACTTACTATTTTATTGTTTGGAAACAATTTAGTGCACTTGTCAAATTTAGTCATTAACCACCGACACTGCCACAATTACTCTTGGATCTGGTTCCAGTTGTGTCGTTGTTGTTAGTGTCTCTAGATCTGTCAATTTGGAAGTTGTGATTCTTTGCAGGTTGTGTTCTATGCCAAAATTCAATGATGGGTTATGTTATTGATGGGCATTGCTCGTTTTGGTGCTTTAAATCTTGGAATAGCCAAGTTTTTGTTTGTGCTTCTGTCGACATGGGTTGTTCAGGCGCGCCATGTTGGTTGTCTTAAACCCGTGAGGTTTTGGCTGGTGTTTATGGTATTGTTTTCTTTATTAATTTGATGTATTCTCAATGTTTTGCCGAAGGAAGCGATAACTTCGTTCCTTCTAAATCATCTACACACAAGCTAGCCAAATCATTTGTAGTAAAAACTGATTTTTTTTGTTTTGTTTAGGAAAGCCTCTAAGATTAATAAAATGAATAAGATAATCAATCAAATATAAATAATTCGTTGAATGAACACATATTCATTACTTGACCAACACCTAAATGGACCCAAAGAAATCACAACCACTAACACAAGCATTAGAATTTTGTTAACTTACTCCTCAATTAACCAAATTATCTTTCGGAGAAATCCACCAAACAAAACTATATTGTACCATCTTTTTACTATCACGCACTGAATTATTCATAATTTAATATGATTAATTACAAATTTATTTTTAACCCTATTTTAAGTGGAATTGAGATCAAGACTTAGAAAAAAATTTATTATCCTCACAAAACTTAAGCCAATAATTAGTACCATTGTTTTATCATAAATTTATTTTGTGATATTTTTTTCTATTTTAATGTATATTTCTATGCATAACTTTATTAAAATTGAGGTGTTATAAATATTTGGGTTAAATATATTTTTGGTCCCTATAAAATTGGGACCTTATAAGTATAGTCCTTACTTAATTTTAATAGTTCTTTTAGTCCCTATAAAAAATTCCTACACTCAGTTTTAGTCCCTACTAAATCTAAATTTGTTTAATTATACTTAAACTTTTAAGATTTTAAACAATTTTTTGCAGAAGTGTTAAAAATATTACTAAAAGTTCATCTGCAAAAAATTATATCAATATTTTATTTCTACGCTCAGATTTTTGTTACTATTATCTTGAACTTTTGTCTTTTAAAACAGTTCATATTTAAATCATTTCAGGTTAAAAAATTCTAAATTTCATTAAACGAATCTTTTGTAATGATCTAAACTTGTCTTAAAAAAATCGTTAAAAAATTTAAGAGCTAAAGGATAATTAGAGAAACTTTGTTTTAGTTGGAACTAAAATTACATGTAAATTATTTTTAAAGGGACTAAAAAAGCTATTAAAATTAAGTAATGACTAAACTTAGAAGTTCCAAATTTTATAAGGACCAAAAACATATTTACCCTAAATACTTTTATGATATCTTACATTTATTAACGGCCAATCATTTGAAAAACATCAAATTTTCATTTATAGCTGCATAATCTTTAGTTAGACTTTCTTTACTTCCCGGCCATAATCGGATCACTAAGATATTTTTTCATAAAGATAGAGAATTAAGACCGAAAAACACTCTTGCGTACACTTGTTTGTAAAATGAGATCAACAATGATAATAAACATCTTTTAATTTCATAAACATATTTAGCATTTTATTTTTCATCTTCTTTTTTTTGTCAAGAAAGGGTGGAAGAAGTGCAACACAAAAACTTTTCGAGAAATCCTCTATCCTAATACTACTATCGCTCAAATACGCTTAAGTGCAGAGTCCTGATAGTTCTTCTCTTTTTTTTTTAACATCATTAAACTATCAATTTATTTATTTTCCTCTTTGTTTTCCAAATGAGATAGCAAGATTTTTCTTTTCAAATGAATGATTGATTCCATATTTAGAGAAGGGGCCAGTTGTTTCCCGTGTAACTAATAACATAGACCACTCATTTGATAACAGGGAGTGAGAAGAATTCACAGAACACTAAGATAGGTCATTTTCTTTCCAAAAAAAACTAGATAGGACATTTGGTGCCCCCATTCAATTAATTCATTTCACACCGACACTTTGACAATATTGAGGCATTAAATACAATCTATTTTTTATGATTAAAATCGACATTGTTTTTTGGTGAGATTCGCAAGTGGCACGCCACGTAATGGTACAAGTTCAACATGCATTTGACTTAAGCAAACATTATCAATCTTAGATTAGATCACGTGTTTGTTCTCATTAGTTTGATACAAATTTAGAATTTGTTTTGTAGTGTAGTCTCTGTTTAGGAAGAAATGAATTTTTTAAGTGAAAATCTCTAAGAGTGTGTTTGGATGGGGGAATATTTTGAGAGAATGTAATGTTTTGAGGGAATTCAATTACTTTGAGATGAATTTCATTGTTTGGATAATAATTTGAAGAATTTTCAAAATAATGGAAATTTATGAAGTATTTTGTTCAAGTTAAATTTAGAGAATATCAAATGACACCTAAAAGTTAAGAATTTCAAAATTCTTCATTGTTATAAATTTTTAAATTTTGCATTTTGGTCCTCAAAATTTTCATTTGACCCCAATAATTTATAAAAAATTGCTAATTGACCCCTCAAATGTTCCCAAAATTATAATTTGACCCTCAAATTTTTGAAATTCTCAAATTGACCCTTAATTTCGTTTTTCAAATTTGGCCCAAAAAATAAAATTTATAAAAGTTGCCCAAAAATGATGACAATAATTTTTTTTATTACTTCATCCAAACAATAATATTTAGGAATGAAAACAATTGAATTGAATCATTTGAATTACCTAGAATTCTAAATTCTTCAAAATTTCTCAATTACCTCATCCAAACACACTCTAAGTTTTTTCGGTTGTTATATTTACCATTAACTTGAAAGAGAAAAAAAATAATAAAGAAAAAGTTTACTGAGCTTGTGTTGGAAATGTAATAATTGAGAAAACTTGAAATTGTTTCAATTGAGATTCATTTCTCCATTAAGATGGTGGTAAGTTTTTGGATAAAATATGTTTTTAATCCATATAAATATCCGAGCTTTCAATTCTAGTCCTATATAATTTTAAGGGTTATACTAACCAGTGCCTCGAGGGTATTGGTTAAGGATATCAAAAAAGAAAGTTAATACTAAAAAAGTAAACTTTTTTATTTTTAAGGATTAATTACATAATTTTCAATACAATAATTACTATATAATTCCTCAACAGGTGTCTCAGGGCACCGGTTAGCATTTCCCTAATTTTAATAGTAATTGTAATCCTTACCAAAATGATTGTCAAGATAATTGGCAGGACCGTTTCTAAAGTTTTACGGATCTTATACATAATATTAGAAAAGGATGTCTTACATAATAAATCATTAAAAAAATTAACTCACGGCTTTGTAGACAATAAAACAAAACAAAATATCGTAGAACTAGATAACAATAGCACCTGCAAAGTAGACTGAAATTTTAACACATGGAAAATAGAGACTTAAATTTTAGCACCAAAGAATAATAACACCAAAAAAGTAAAAGTATATCAACATGTAATTAATAACATTTTAAACTTTTAGATGGAAAATTCTCCAATGTTAAACTCATAATAACAATAATACATGAAAGTTGAAACTCACATCCTTTTATATGCTAGCTAGAAGTACATCATTTCTAGCATAATTGAGAAATGACTCATAACTCAATTATGCAATCCTTTTAATTAATTCAAGAAAGTTGAAACTCGCATCCTTTTATACAAAATTAGAGTTTAACATTGAATTTCAACTTTTTGGGTCCTTTTTAGAGGAATCATAGATACAAGACTCCTTGCTATGCTAGAAGTACATCATTTCTCTTTTTATATGCTGAAATTATCTCTAACAAGTTCATTATGATGATACAAAATCAATGTTAGACTGTTATTAAAAGTGTACCTTCAATGGTGAATTTTATCACACATAATAGCTTATATCAATAATTTTATCACACTTATGATAAGAAATTACCTCATTGAAATTGATGATACACACATTTATTTTGACGGTTGATATCTGAGTTATGCTGACACACCAAAATATCGTATGTCAAATGCAACTATAGATAAAATAAAAAAAACAAAACCAAAAACATTGAGTGGTCCACATGATCTCAAATGTGTGTCTCACATCGATTTCTTGATCATGCATTATCAAATTCAATTATGCAATCCTTTTAATCAATTCAAGAAAGTTGAAATTACTACATTGATATCATTTATTTTTTTGGAACCTTTGAAAGACAAGATTAAGATTAATTTCTCTAGTTGGCCCATTTATACCTAAAATTTAATTTGTTTTGTTATGAAAATTATCCCAATTTCTTGGATTAGAAATATCACTAATATTTTTAATATTAGTGAGACACATTATAAGGAACAAAGGACCCAAAAAGAAAACCAATTTCTTTGATGATAAATTTTTTGGCAAATTAATAAGAACAATAATTTTTTATAGGTAGGGTGTATGAAGAAATCTTTGTGTTGTACGAGGGTATATATAGCAAATTGCGTCAAAAGTGTCAAATACATTAACAAATTTTAACCCAGACCTTCATCATATCAATGTTTGGAGTCTTTTTGGTGAACTTAGTTATATATACCCCACCACAAACCAAATATTTCTACATACACCCCCTCCAAAAAAATGGGGCCCCTCCCGGCATGGGCCCTAGGTCGTCACACCCAGTTCTTCATGTCAAATGGGTTGCTAATTGAGCTAAAGGAATCAGAATTAGATATGTCATGTATACATTTTGATTAATATATGATGTTGACTCATAAGTGTGAGAAAAACATAAGAAAGAGGGTTGAATTGAGTAGGATTTTTTTCGATTTTTTTAAAAGTTAAAAACCAATCATAAAATGAAAAAGATAATCAGAAATAAGAGAAGAGAATGCCGTAAAGATTTATCCCGGATCATCCCACAATCTGGGATTACGCCCAGTCCTCACATACAAGAGAGATTTTTCCATTATAATCACATATTAGTTAGACATACAAATCTATGATTTTCAGCCTCACCATGAGAACTTTTACAATCAAAGTTTACAAATAAGATTGATTGTTGATTATACTTTAGATCCAAAGAGTGGCAAATGTGCCCTTATTTTATTTTTTTTACCTTTTATATGTTCAAAAAATCAGTATGTTCCTTCGATTCACAACTAGATAAACTTGTCTCGCATTAAACCTATCAACTAAAATATCTTGTAAGGACTTGAATCGAGTCCTAGATTGATATTCAAGTCAATTTATATGTGTTTCTATATGAATAGTGGAGATTTACCTCCTAATTAAGGAGTGTTACTCATCTGTATTGGTCATACGCTCAAGCCAAACAAGGTGCAAACTGAGAGCAGACATACATTGTATATGAGTATGAGTGTGATAAAATTGAATTGGATGATGTGAAGTTTATCATACCAAGGGGATAAGCCCCCTATTTATAATTGTTGATATGATGATAGACTCCTTGTTGGTTGCAATCTTCTTTCCTTATCTTTAAGATGGTTTATTACGAGGCAAATATGGATATCAGAGTAACAAACCTATTAAAACATTGTAATTACGAGTGATTCAAGTATATCCGAATGTAAGAGAACTCGCAGTTGATGTGAGCATATGTGGTTCAGATAAGGTCCCAATATATAGGATCGATCTCGTAGCGATCTAAATGTTCGTTATGCTTTGAAGGGGTGGATTTAGTTCCACAACGGATAGATAGGACTCTTGGTAATAGTTTATAAAGATGAGACACTCCTCGCCTTACAAGCCGATTTTGTAAGAATGAGTTAGGCCCAAAATTACAATAGTTATCAACAAAGAAATTCAGATACCTTAGATTTTTAAAAACTCATTCAACATATCATTTTTTCTATATGTTCCTCATTGTACGATTTCATCAATCTATCGCATTACTCTCAATTATCTCTTTCAAGATACATCAACCATTAGAGTGTCCATCAAACATTATTTGTATATGGACACTCATAATAATAATAATAATAATAATAATAATAATAATAATAATAATAATAGTCTGGTAACTATAGCTTACACATTTAAACGTGGAGAAGTGAAGTGTCCGGGGTTCGAACCCCAACCCCCCTACATATAACATGCAATAGCCTTACCAACTGAGTTGAGCTCACAACGATGATGATGATGATAATAATAATAATAATAATAATAATAATAATAATAATAATAATAATAATAATAATAATAATAATAATAATAATAATAATAATAATAATAATAATAATAACAATGATAATATTAATTTAATTTAAAAAAAGAATGAGAGAAGCATAAATAACAAAATATATGCTCAAATGGAAACATCAATGAGTTTCATTAAGCTCCTTGTAATAAACAGTAATTTTAATAGGATCCGAACTAGGGATGGGCAAAGTTTAGTTGTGACTTTAAATTATGTCTGAACCAAACCAAATTGTAAAACAATTCAGTTGAACTGAACTGCACCATAATGGAACAATTCAAACCAAATTGAACTGGTCTTCAAAATTGTGAATTGTTTCATAAAAAAAAAGGGGATTTTCACACTTCCTCGTATAAAATCCAAAAAACGGACCAATTGAAAACTAGGTAAATCCTGTTTCATCTGATTTTGAGTCATTTGAATTCCTATGATAGGATTAGTTAACTTGTTTGTAGCAATTTCGGTGAATAGGTTTAAGAGAGTTGGTTGTAAAGGTTGACCAGTTTCTATCAGGGGTTTTAACATGCCCAAATTTGATAATGCTTTGTTGTTGTAGCTAATTTCATATTAAGGTGTTTTGGAGTAATTTGAGTTCTTGCGATTGAATTAATTAACTTGTTTGACACAATTTTATGAATTGATTTTGAATGATTTGAAATTCCTTGTTGTTGCACTCGTTTCATGTATTTTATAAGCTGTAGTGAAAACCAAACTATAAAGGTTGCTAAAAGTTATGAAGCTTGGTTTGAAGCTTTAGCAATGAGTTTTTGGTTCAATTTGGGTTCAATAGTTCAGTTCAGTTTTTTACATAACAATTCAGTTCATAACTTTTACAAAATGGTTCAGTTTAAGAGCAGTTTGGTTCAGCAGTTCAATATGTATTAAGAAGTTTTATGCTACAAAGTTTTTGCTCGGTGAATTTTCTTAGATATCTCATCCATAAATTTAAAACGAGAGAAAGTAATAACAACGTAATACACATGATAACACATTCATTTTTTGGAAAAGCTCATCATCGTTACAAATACATAGATTGATGCAAATTTATACATGATTTCCACTAATGAAATATCTATACTATATAGTGGCAAGATAGATAATACACAGCAACTGAAATTGCTATGCCTTTTTTGATCAACACATTACATTATTTATTCATGAAATATATTACTAAGAAAGAGTGCATCATCATGCTTGATCATAGCATTATGATCAGTTCTGAGTGTTGTCTGCAGCTTGCACGGCAACAAATTCAGCATGTGAGCAGCACCTTCCATGGCAATGGTATGGGCAACCACCTCCACCGTGGTTGTAACCACCACCACCATGGTTGTAGCCACCGCCATTGTAACCACCTCCACCATGGTTGTAGCCACCACCATTGTAACCGCCTCCACCATGGTTGTATCCACCGCCATTGTTGTATCCACCACCACCGTGGTTGTAACCTCCACCATTGTTGTATCCACCACCACCGTGGTTGTATCCTCCACCATTGTTGTATCCACCACCACCGTGGTTGTAACCTCCACCATTGTTGTAACCACCACCATAGCCTCCATATTTGGCATCGTTTACTTCATTAGTCTTTCCAACAACCTCTGCAAACACAACCCATATATATGAATCATTACTTATTTAACATTGAGGTGCATTGAGATTAATGTTTAAATATGTAGTATAAACTATATAATTAAGTAGAAAAGAATTTAAAATATATATAAAATGCTCGTGATTCGTGAGAGTATATATAAAGAAAAATAATATATAGCTCACCCTTTTTGGCATCAGTGGTAGTTTCAGTTAAGTCCCTAGCTGAGACTTCTGAGGAAATAAGAAGAACCATAGCCAAGAGGCCTAGGATGAGGATTGCTTTTCTCGAATCCATTTTTCAAATGTGATATTTGGTAGCCAATTGATGAGAAAAGTAGTAAGAAGTGTGCTCTATATATAATGGAGGGAAGGAGGGAGATATAAGGACCTTTACTTGGTAGTTGAGAAGGTAGCTAGTGAGTTTAAATTCAATCTTATCTATAAAATTTGAAGTATTGTTTGGTAATTTTGATACTAATCATAATCTATACTATGTACAACAAAAATGCATGGTTTTAAAATGATTTTTTCACTTTCAATTATACTCTTACATAATTACCTATAAGAATGTTATATTATTATTAACGTCATTCAAAAAAATATAAATTTATATTATATTTGTTATACTGTAAGTGTCATTGAAAAATATAAATGTAATTTATTACAATATAAAAATGCAAATATTTATATCTTTAATTTTAAATAAAATCAAAATTTCATAAAACTATATATTGTTTATTCTTTATATGTAACACAATAAAAATAAAAATGGTGGATAGACGGACATGAAATATCTTTCAAACGAAAGGGAAGAGTAAACATTGGGGGCTATGAAAGTGAAGTAGAGTTATGCCTACTTGCAATTGGCTGAAAGCAACAAAGGGTTTAAAGCATACTACTGGTTCATACCACCTATCTCATCCCATTGAGATACGTAGATCCCAACTAAATAAAAGATTTGGCAAGAGAGTACTCTCTCCGGTTTTTATTACAAGAAGAATTATAATAAAAAAAAACATCAAAATTAATGTAATTATTAATTGATGTAATTTTTTGAATATTTTTATGAAAGATGTTACTTGTTCTTCCATTTGGGGTAGTATGGATATTCTTATCCTCCATCGGTAGGAGCGTTAGTTGGTTTATTAACCGTGTGGGGTTGTTCTTTGGTGGAGGTGTGGTCATCGTACAATTTTGAGCATAATTTGTTGATCCATGGTATGTTTCTTACTAATAATGAGGAATTTTATTTGGCAAATATATATGATACATGTGATAATGAAAAATTATGGTTGTAAAAGGGACATTGAGCCGTCATCAGATGGTGAGTCTGAGGAGCTATGTGGGCTGGCAAGTGATTTACATTTTTTTATCTCGTTTAAATATTAGTATTTGTTGGCAACAATCTATGTTACTTTTGCTAAAAGAAAGAGATTCGAGCGCTAGGTTTTTTTTTCTTCATGGCATTAGTTATAGTCGTCGGCAGGGTAATAATCTTAATTTGTTATTGTCGAAGGCACCCAGGTGGAAGGAGTGTTAATGTGCGTAGTGCAGTTTTGTTTTCTCGTTTTGCGGCTCATTTTAAGGCGGGTAATATTGATAGACCACTTGTGGATGATCTTCAGTGTTTCATACTCGATTGCCTATGGAGGGGGGGATTTGATTAAACCTTTTAGTTTGGAGGAAGTGAAAGCTGCATTCTGGAATTGTGACAATTTCAACGGTCCTTGCCCGAAAGGCATTAATTTTAGTTTGATAAAGGATTTTTGGCATGAATTAAAAGGTGATATCATGAGGTACATTTCAGAGTTTCACTGTAATGGGAGGTCAATGAAAGGTATTAATTATACTTTTATCATTTCGATACTTAAAATTGATAGTCCCCAACGCTTAAACGATTTTAGACCCAATTTTCTCGTGGGTAGCTTGAATAAGATCTTAGCTAAGTTGTTAGCAAGCAGACTGTGGTTGGTCATTATAGTAGTGTTATTTCAGATACACAATTAGCTTTTGTGAAAAACGAGTAAATTTTAGATGGGTCTTTGATAGCCAATGAGGTGGTAGATGAGGCTCACAAGATGAAGAAAGAGTTGTTGATGTTTAAAGTTGATTTTGAAAAGGCTTATGATTCGGTAGATTAGGGATATTTGGATAATGTTAAGGCTAAAATGATGTTCCCGACTCTTTGGAGGAAATGAATCAAGGAGTGTATGAGTACCGCTACGACATTTGTTTTGGTTAATTGTAGTTCTACAGATGAATTCTCGTTGAAAAGGGGGTTGAGACAAGGTGACCCACTTTCCCCTTTTTGTATCTCAATTTTGTTAACACAAGAACATAAGTCATTGATATTCGACAACAACCAAAGCCATACGTCTCGGTGTCATATAGATATAATATAGTCTCTTAAGAATATGTACCAAATGATCCATTTATTTATTTAATAGTCATTCAAAAAAATTTATATAGATATAATAGTAAAACATAAAACGATTTCTTGGAGGAGGAGGAAGAAGAAAGAAATTTAATACGATGTTAGAGTGCCTTAATTGTTAGCAAGTATTTTACATAAAATAATATAAAATTCTCTTTAATATTGGAAATATGGTGCACTAGGTTGCTGCTTCCTCGGCCCATGCTTAGGGCCACCGTTGGGTTTAAGAGGTTGTTTAATTTGTCGGAGGATAAGTGAGTATTGGTGATTGATATGTTTGCCTTAGGTTGGGGTGAAGGTGGTGAGGCTTGAAAGTGGGGGCGACAGTTATTCGCATGGGAGTAGGAGTTGGTTGGGGCGTGTTCGGATTTACTTTCTAATGAAATTTTGCAGATCGGATTTACTTGGCATGTGTATATATGTTTAGATGTTTAGATTAATTAAACTATCAATTATTTAACTTTTTTTTTCATGAGTTAGATGTTAAGAAGGACATCAAGTATAGATAGGCTGAAACTGAGTAATCGAGCAAACTTTCGTATGGTAGCTCATATGAAAAATTAAGTGTTTAAAACAAATGTAGCAATCAAATCTTTTGATTTGACGTCATCAAAGAGATAGAGCTATCGAGCTACCTTCCTATGATATAACACCTTCCTCTTGAATGTATAAATCTCTCCGATATGCAATGTGTAGATCCCTTGGACGGTTGCAAGAGCATAACAATGTTTCAAGTCTATTTATAATAATAACAAAACAACATTCCTTCACAAAAACAAAAAAAAAAAAAAACAAAACAACATAAACAAAAATTATAAAGCAAAAGATGATATATTAGAGGTCGTAAGCGTATTTGAATCTAGGATTGCATATAATAGATTAGGCTTAAATATATTTTTAGCTCTTTATCTTTTACAACGGATGTATATTGGGTTTTTTTTTTGACAAAACGAATGTATTTTGGTTATTTCTTATTTTTAACATATTTTGGTCTTTTTTTTGTCAAAAAATGATAATTTTTTTCCTTTATCTTTTTAAAAATTGGTAACTTTTTTAAAAATTAGAGAAAGTTGAAAACTATAAATCCACGTGGCTTCCAGTTTGTCGATTGTATTGCAGCAATTTAAAAAGCATCACAATAAAATCTCCTTCAAATATTTTTTTTCTTGTTTTCGTTTTCAACATTCCTTTTCGATATTCCTAAAAAAACAACCTTGTTTTTCCTTTTCTATTTAGGGACGGATCCAAAAATTTCAATAAGTGGGGTCAATATTGTTTACAATAAATATCTATACAAAAATATATAAATGTATTACTAATAAAATAATGACATCATTATCATTAAGAAAAATTAGAGAATACAAAAAGTATGTCATTATCCCTTAAAAAAAATGTATGTATACATTACATCGGTCTCTATAGATGTAATCATTAAAAAATTCATCCCCCATCGCATTTGATTTTTCCAAAATTCGTAGCAAAGAAACTCCTTACAACAATTGCAGTCATCAATAATTTCATCTAAATTAGAAAAGTTTTCAAAAGATGATACATCCATATTTTCTAGTAAGTCCTCGTATATTTCATAATCAATTTAAAAATAAATTCAATTTTAGACTTGAGTTTGTCAATTTTCTTATTTGGTTTGGTCATGTTTCATCTACCACGGAGTATTAGTTTACCTCTAGACTCTGGTGTATTGGTTTGGTTACATGGAATCAACGGGGTTAAGATATGAAATCATCTTATTATTCATTGAAATAAAAAGCAAAAAGTAGGGTCAACTGACCCCAATATGCATAACCTGCATTCGTGCATGGTCTATATGTCACATGGGTTTACGTTAACCCACGTATTAAAATTTTGTTACTGATGTTATAATCTATGATTAAAAGACTAAAGTGTAAATCTTTTAAAAGAGAAATGCTAGCAACACACATTTTAACACACATTTTTCAACACTCTCTTTGATTGGTTAAAATTCACATGGGACCCACTAAATTTATATGGGACCCACATGATTTGGTGGGACCCATATGAATTTTAACCAATCAAAGAGAGTGTATTGGAAAGTGTGTGTTAGCGTTCTTCTTTTTAAAAATATAAATTATTAAAACATGATAAAAATAAAATAAAACATCAAAATGCATTTTTAATAAAAGATAAAAGACTCAACATGTTAAGGGAGGAAGGGACCATGGGGACCCCCTACTGCCCTCCCTATGTTCTTTGTCCTTACTGCTCATGTCACAAGAACAACTAACAAGTAATTGATTTTAAAGATATTTTGAATAATTCAACTGATGTACTTGTGTTGAATTAAAATGCCAGCAACAAACGATAATGAGAGTCACCCACTTAGTTCAGTTTTTCTATTTCATCAATCTAACAAAATTTATGCATTTAATATTTCTCTGTTTTTTTCTATAGAAACAAATTTGCGGTTATCAGCATTTAATGTTGGCAAAAATATATCCAAATAACATTGCAATTTGTGAAAAATATTATGATTCACACGATCTACTCATCCAAACAATGATTTTTTTTTTAAAAAAAAATAATGATAACATTGTTGCCGACTCCATTATTTGTTATAATTTAGTGATTAGTCGCGTGTTTAGCTATGTCTAGTTTGAGTTAAGATCCTCTCCATTTAAATCATTTTCCACTTCTTTTTCTTTTTTTTGGTACAAGAAGAGGGTTGAGGCTAAGAAAGAAAAAAAACTAAGCGATTAAACGAACATATTTCATGGCATGTAAGCGCCAGAAATGTCATCAAAAAAGAGACATCGAAGCTCTCTAAGAGGAGTCTCAATAACATGTGAATCAAAGGAGTCTAAAGATAGACTAAAATTTGTTAGCCAATCTGCCGATCTATTTCCTTCACACCATATATGGTTGATTTGAACTTGTCAACTCATGTTTTTTAGACCAATTCTCCATTTCTTCTATTTAGAGAGATAAAGACACAAAATCTTATAAAAATAATTAATGATGGTGAGACTCATTTAATGATAAAACTCACCACCTATTTTTTGTGTCTATCTTTTTCATATTGACAATCTCCATTTATTTGTATAAATGAATAGGATCTCAACTCGTCTAATTTGACACAATTTTTGGCATTAAAATTTATGGGTTATGCTAACAAATACTTTTTAGGTATTTGTTTCCTTAAAAAAAAAAGGTATTTGTTAAAGATTTAAAATAAAAATTGATTAATTTTATATAAGAAAATTACTTTTTTATTATTTCAATATATTGAATGCAAAATTCTAAGATTATAAAATTTTCACTTTAAACCTCTAGACAAATGTTCTAACGACATTTGTTAATATTTTCAAAATTTATTTGTAATCAAGCTGGCACGAATAGCTTTTTCATTGAATGAGAACCAATTCCAAAATTTTACCATGACCGTTGTACTTTATTTATACTTTTGTACTGGAACAACTTTTTTATATCTATATATAATTGAAGGGTTTGTCTTACATGTCAACTTTGCACATGTTAAAATAACAAATGATAGTAATTTTTTCAATAATTGTTGCCGACTCCATTATCTGTTATGATTTAGTGATATATTTCATGTTTGGCTATGTCTAATTTGACACAATTTTTGGCATTAAAATTTATGGGTTATGCTATCACTTTAAGAGGTATTTGTTAAAAATTTAAAAATAAAAAAAATTGATTAACTCCTTAAAAAAAATAATCGATTAATTTTATGTAAAAAAAATTACTTTTTATTGTTTCTAAGATCAAAAAATTTTCACTTTTTAAATTTCTAAATAAATATCCTAAAGACACATTAGGACACTTGGTAGCATTTTTCAAAATTTATTTGTAGTCAAGCTAGCACGAATAGCTCTCCATCGAATGAGATTTCACTTTGATCGTTGTACTTTATTCATACTTTTGTACTCCATCAACCTTTTTATGTTATGTCTATATATAATTAAAATCCACTTTGATCGTCATACATTTAAAAATAATTTTATTCTAAACTATCTAAATAGTAAAAATTTATAAGGATGAAACACACATATATATAATATATATATTCAAACATAGATTAAGTTACTTCTAACTCACTTTTAATTAAAATCAATTCTATAAAACTCAATTTTCACTGTCACAAAGCTAAACACGCACTTAAATGACCTAAACCATAAAAATACCTTGAAATATCTGCTCTGCAATAGGGACTAAAAACAAACGTAACAATGAAAATTGAAAGCCACGCAAATGTTTAGTGTGTCCTGGCCAAACCAAATTAGATCCACTCATTTGTTCTTATAACTCTGTTTATAATAAATTATTTATGGATATGTTAATTTGTGCTCTTAGAGTATTCATAATGGAGGCATTCAGTTTTTGGTACTTAAATGGATTCGACATGTATAAATCACTCATTTATATTTTTTTAATAATAGTATCTAATAAGTACTTAATCTCTCCAACCCATATCTCACACAATTTTTTTAAATCGGACTCATTAATCAACTATCAATAATTTTATATCATTATATTTTAAATTTTTAATATTAAAAAAGTGTGGGTCCCACTTAAGATTGAAGATCTTAAGTTAGATTCCGAGTCTTATAAGACCCCCAACAATTTTTCTTCTCAGTGAGGTTACCTAATAGGCATCAAGTCTTAAATGTTTAAGACTCCCCCATTATGGATGTGACACATGTTAAAGTTTCAATGAGAAATTTCCATATTAAGTTTTTATTTATAATAAGGTTTTGCTAACCAATGCCTTAAGTATAACGGTTAAAGAATCAATTAGTAGAAATTTTGTCTTGGAAATGCAAGTTTTTACCTGTCTTTTTTTAGGAAAGTTTTTACCTTTGTCTTAGCAATAATTACACTTTTTTTTGTTGTAAAGTTACTTATTTTAGTACTTTAATCAATGTCGCAAAGGCACTCATTAGCATTCTCCTTATAATAATGATCGAATGAACTATGATAAGAAGAAAAGAAAAAAAAACATCAAAATCAATTCGATCATTAATTGTTGTAATTTTTTAAATATTTTTACAAATATACTCTTATAGTTAGAAGTTGTGAAACATTAAATACATTCATTAATATTAAAAAGACAATTATTAAATAACGGGTAGAAAAGTCTATTAAGACATTTTCTTATAAATAGTTATAAGAAGAAAAAAAAAATCATCAAAATCAATACGATCATAATTGTTGTAACTTTTTAAATGTTTTTACAAATACACCATACTCTTATAAGAAATTGTGAAACATTAAATACATTCATTAATATTAAAAAGACAATTATTAAATAAGGGGTAGAAAAGTCATTTAAGCAATAATTATATCTTAAAAGTTGTGACCTTTTCTTATAAATATGATAAAAAAAAATTGTTGTTGAAAACTTTCTTATATTAAGGTTCAGAGGGACTAAATTCATCTATTGTAGTCAATATATTTATAGAGGAGTGTTATTTGAACAAAAATAATTAAAATCCATTTTAATCGTTGCACATTCAAAAATAATTTTATTCAAAATGATCTAAATTATATAAAATGATAGGAATCAAATTCACATATATGAAAAATTAAATCAAATTACTTTCAAGTTATTTTTAGTCAAAATCAATTCTATGAAACTCAATTTTCACCATCACAAAACTAAACACCTACTTGAATGACCTAAACCATAAAGATACCTTGAAAAGTCTGCTCTATAAGATAGGGAAATAAAAAACAAACGTAACAATGAAAATTGAAAGCCACTGTTTAATGTCTCTTGGGCAAGATTTTTTTTGTTTTGAGAAAGTCTCTTGGGCAAGATGAAAACACCAAATTAGATCCTCTCATCTCTTTTTATAACTCTATTTATAATAAATTATTTATTTATAATAATGATCGGATGAAGGACACCCTAATAAATTCATCCAGTGTAGTCAATTTATCTATCTATTATACGTAACCAATCTTCCTCAGATGAAACATGAAAGTTACAAAGCCGCCTCAAAAGACTTTCTTCTTCAATCATTGTAAGGATAACGCAGTGAGTACGTGGACGTGGTCCTCGAATTCAATCATGTGGAACCGTCCATAGGCATAGCCATAAATATTTTGACGTTCATGTTTCCTACATCAATTGCAATTTTAGCATATGATAATGATTGATGTCTCTATAGGAGTGTTTTCGATCAACCCACAAATCTTCTGCTTATAGATACTCTTGTTTAAAGAGTTGTCTAGAACCAAATATTATTAATAAAATTCAATATCGTAAGTTATTATTATAAAACTTTATTTTTTAAGAAAGAGTTATTATAAAACTTTTTTTTTGGACAATCAAAAATGGAGCTTATATATTAACAAGGAGGGAGCTCGTCCAAGCACAAGGCGTGCGTAGGAGCTCCCAAATAATTACAAAAGAATAGTGTTAATGTCAATCAAAAGTAGCCAAGTCTCAAACAAGCCAAAGGACTTGACCACCACAAATGGAAACCAAAAAGAAATACAACATTGTTAGCTTTTAGCCACCAAAGAGAGCACCGCTTTACTTTGTCCAACAACTGGTCAATAAAGCTTCCCAAATTGTTAAACAATCTCTGATTACGGTCATTCCAGATTATCCACCCACTAATCAACCACACAAGTTGCATGAAAGAGCATTTTGCTCGTCTGTCACCTGCTGAATGAGTAAACTGATAGAAATGATCTGGTACGGTAAAGGAGTCTGGACCTGACACACCAAGCCAAGATCGAACCTGAGACCACAAGGTACCATAAAAATCACAAGAGATGAATAAATGCTGA
>Ga0315914_1005820_pt1 | contig 17769 bp, 14 predicted proteins | sample MpolenodulesMG_FD_203920 | JGI IMG/M metagenome (GOLD analysis project Ga0315914, IMG submission 203920) | Medicago polymorpha root nodule microbial communities from Los Angeles, California, United States - elongated nodules | ecosystem: Host-associated > Plants > Roots > Nodule | place: USA...
AAAAATTCAATAAAGATTCAATGGAAGAGATTATACCTGATGGAGCTTTAAAGAAGGAAAGAGCATAGACAGGCAGAGAAGTCAGCATTGATTTTAGAAGGATCAAGCGGCCACCAAAAGAAAGAAATCGTCTATTCCATCCCGACAGTCTAGATTTAATTCGATTCACAATAGGGTCCCAAAATGAAAGACGCTGCAGATTACCCCCTATAGGTAAACCTAGATACAAAAAAGGAACCTTCCCCACTTTACAACTCAACACCGAAGTTGCCTCACTCAACCACGAATCCGGAATATTGACTCCAACCAGAAGGCTTTTATTAAAATTCATCTTCAAACCAGACATCGACTCAAAAATGACAAGAGTCGCCCGAAGAGCACGAACGTTTCCCCAACTTTTTTGACCCAACAACAGAGTATTGTCAGCAAATTGAAGATGTGACACCACCGCCAGGTTGGCTGTCCCTATTGAATAACTCGTGAACAACTGATTATCAACCATGACTTTCATCAATATGTGGAGACCCTCAGCTGCTATAAGAAACAAAAAAGGGGAAAGGGGATCCCCCTGACAAAGACCCCTATGTAAGGAAAATTCATCCGTAGGACTACCGTTGACTAGAACAGAAGTTGTAGCAGTACCAATACATTCTCTAATCCATTTCCTCCAGAGGACCGGAAAAGACATATGCTCCATAACCGCGTCCAAATAACCCCACTCAACGGAGTCGAAGCCTTTTCAAAATCCACCTTAAACAACATAAGCTCCTTCTTCAACTTACTAGCTTCGTCAACCACCTCGTTGGCTATAAGGATACCATCAAGAATTTGACGATTTTTAATAAAAGCAGATTGAGTCATGGAAATCACACTACTAACCACCAACCTCAATCTGTTTGCTAACAGTTTTGCTAATATCTTGTACATACTCCCCACCAGAGAAATAAGTCTAAAATCATTAAGTCTCTGCGGGTTATCCACCTTTGGAATAAGAACAATGAAAGTGGTGTTAATACCTTTGGCCAATTTACCGTTGCGATAGAATTCAGACACAAACCTCATTACATCATCTTTCAACTCCAGCCAGAACTCTTTTATAAAGCCAAAATTAACCCCATTCGGTCCAAGACTTTTAAAGCTATCACAGTCCCAGACAGCCGCTTTTACTTCATCCACAAAAAACAGTTTTATCAAACCACCACCTTCAGTCAAGGAAAGAGAGCAGAAGTGAAGATTAGACACACTTGATCGAGCAACATTTTGAGCCTTGAAGTGATGCGCAAAATGGCTAAACACAACGTACCTCACAGGTTCTACTCCCTCAACCAACACACCATTAACTAGAACAAAGCATATGGCATTATGACGGCGACGAAAGGACATCGAAGAGTGGAAAAATTTGGAATTGGCATCACCTTCGCTAAGCCACTGATTCCTTGCTTGTTGCCAGCAAATACTAGTGTTAAGCATGGATAGAGAATGAATATTAACAGAAACATCATGTAACTCCTCGCAATCAGCCGCTAACATCTCGTTTATCTCCCCTTTATCGTCCAACTCAGCCTGCCTAGCTTTTAGATTTGAAATTTTCGCATGTAAGTTACAAGAATGAGAAGCATGCCACTCCTTCAAAGATACTTTAATTAATTTGAACTTTTCTTTTAGCACATAACTGCCCCATCCTTCCACCTGCAGCAATTTCCACTTATCTGACACAGATTGTTTGTAACCCGGTAAGTCTGACCAACATTTCTAGAAGCGAGACGGTCTAGGACCCCAATTTTCCTCATCAACAGATAAACTCAACAGACAATGATCTGATAAGCCTCTCAACTAAGCAACCTGAATACAATTGGGCCACACCAAACACCAATCTTCAGAAACCAAAAACCGATCAATTTGACTCATCGATCGCCCGTCCCTTTTAAACCAAGTGAATTTACCACCCCACAAGTGTAAATCTACCAAAAAGTTCTCCTCAATAAAACGATTAAAAGGGCCATAGTCGGCCACACCACCAGAAACTGACACCGACCTTCTTTCCTCTCGACACCGCACAACATTAAAGTCACTACAAACGCAAACCTTCTTCCCTCTTAAAGCCTGAAGGCGCACTGCCAAAGTATCCCAAAGCAACTGTCGAGCATGAGCATCACAAGGGGCATATACATTGAAATAGTAGAATTCCTCATTAGACAAAATAAACCGGACATGAATACTCAACACATGATCAAAACTGGTCGTAGACCATACTTCCACCTCTGAAGTATCCCAAACAGTCAACAGACCCCTTGACGCCTCTATGGACGGACGAAAGGAGAAGGCACCCTGTTGACCATCCTATATCGACGAACACAACCTGGTATCACACAAAAATAACTTAGTTTCTTGCAGACACATAATCCAAGGGTGTTTATCCTTCACAATAGACTGCACTTCTTTTCTTTTATCAGGGCCACCTAGACCAACATTCCACGAGAGCAACTTCATCTCACACACCCTCACCACCGCCGCCCTCGACACCTACTTAACACCCTCAGCCGACCCCCTACCACTTCCTCACCATCAGCCGACCCCTTCTTTTTCCCCTTCCCCTTCTTAGCTAACACCCCAAACATATTCTTACACCCACCAAGTTGCACACCAATTGTATCACCGACAAGCCTGACATCCTCTCTCACCACCTTCTCACTCCCATGCAAAACCATCCAATGTTTTAAATCATTATTAACCGAGCTTGAAGAAGACGTTTCTTCAGATAAGTCTTTAGAGATCATCGTTACCGCCTTTTTCAACTTAGATGAGCCTTGGAACTTACGCTCATTCTTCTTTAAAATTTTCATAACCGCTACCCGGTCCTGATTAGGAAGCCTTGCCACTTTTTTCAAGCTATGCATTGAGTGACGCAGCACCTCATTCACTTTCTTGCGCTTCGGGACAGGAACCTGACCTTTAATACGACCAATTGTAGACCGTACCCCTTGTCTAACAATTTTCCTCGACAATTAAAAAAAGCCCACTTCACTGTGATGTTGATCGCTTAATCATTCCAAGCTCCACGGACCGGAAACACTAGAACGATCAGCCTGGGAAGGACAAGACGTTGACCGTCGTAGTTTTCACTTGGAGACCGAACCTTCCTCACAACTAAACTCCATCGTCTAGTCAATAGGTTCAATATGTCGAGTATCTAACTGAACAGTAGGCACATCATCCACTCTTGACATAAAGATGACTTGTTGAACATCCAACTCAGCAGCATTTTTAACATTCGTAACACTGGCATTATTGTGCATCGCATTCTGTTTCAAAGAGGCCGAAATAGACCGAGCTGAAGCCATAGTATCATCAATATTTTTATTGTTTCCCTGTGACTCCACAAAATCTTGCACTATTTTCTCCACTAATAAATCTGCATTCTCATCAACATCTTGTGCTAACCGAATATCATCCTGCTATACTTGATAAACATTCGAAACCTCCCCATCTTCATACAGACACGCATCATCACCAATACAAAATCCCCACTCCTATACAATTTTTACTGTCATTAACTCGCCATTTATCAAGATTGTTTCAAAACAATTAATAATCTCAATATTGGATGTAGCAATCAAGACCCGAGCATAATCAAATCTTTCTTTCTCCACGGAACAAGAGTCAGTGCGTAGATACCTACCACAATCAAGAGTACATAATTTGAAAAAAGTTTCATTCCATGCGTGTAATGGAATACCATACATCCTTAACCAGGCACCCCGTTGAAACGGAACAACATTCTTATCCCACCGAACAATATTGGTAAAAAAGTGAGCAAAAAAATCCTTAGCATCATTAAAAATAGTAGAAACATTAACCTCAAATAAGCTACGAAGAAATACTTTGTCTGCTCCCAACGGTATTATATCATTATCAGCAACACCCGCAGCAATTCGATTTTGAACCACTGGTATTAATTCTCCATTAATCACCGTAGCCATAACACCACTGCTAGCCCACTGTACATCTTCCACACGAGACCTATACTTCCGAGTCAACTTTTGGATTGAAGGTTGCCCCCTACCTGCAAATGTCCACCAGCAAAACTACTATTCACCTTCTTAGCTCCCCCATCTTCTCGACCTTTACCAAATCCCTTCTCCAACCTTACCTTCACCTCACCAACCTTCACACCTACTACCGGTTCCACTCTAGCATCCGCTAGATAATTAGGATATATCCTTTCTACACCCCACTTTTTTGGCATGCGTAAAGACCAGATGAGCTACTAGCGCGAAAGCCGATTGCTTGTAGGCCCGGGGAAGTATGGGACTGGAAAGGCTGTCAACTCACTCCGCATTACCTCGTGCAAGCCTTATATGTTCAACCACTTGCTTTTTCATTAACTGATAGAAATATCAATTAGTCTACCATTTTTTTTCTTTACACAAAGAAAAAGGAAATGATTCCATGTGCTCTGATTTATTTTTTTAGTTAAACATTCTCAAATTCTCGCTAGTAACTCCCTCTCCCTCTACCGTTCCATCACCCTTCACCTTTCCCACGCTCACTTTTTTAACTCCCTCACCCGTCTTCACCACACCACCTACCTTCACTTGCACCTTACTCACCACCACCGACACCCTCTACCGCCCTCTCAACCTCCGCCACCGCTACCTTGTCAAACTTAGCAACTTTTGCTTTGATTTGAAAGTTTCCAAAACAAACTGCATTCACCACTTTCAACAACTTACACACATCACAGACGTTAGAGTAACAGACAAAACCATAGTGTTCCCCATTAACATTACACTGTTTCGGAACCACCACCTCTTCCAACATCCCACAAACCTCAAACCCCTTTCTTAACTGGAAATTCGACAATTGCGGTGGAAAATTAGTAAAATAAAATGTTACAAATCATCAAAAATGAGGGTCGTTCTTTGCCTCCTTATTGTTGTCAGAAGCCACACGCACATCAGACTTATCCCCACCATCAGGACGACAGTTTGTTGTCTTCTTCCCACGCATCAGACCCTCTGGCCGACGCCTTGGAACCCCTTTACGCCTCCTGTCATCACCACGATGCCAGTCATCCTGCAATTCCTCAAAGTACCTATCAGAATACCAATCATGTTGATAACCCACTTCACTTCCATAGAAACCGTCTCGCGAATCCCAAAACCTAGACTGTCGATCGCCAGCTTCATCCCAATCTTTGAACCACTTGTCCTCAAGCTCTGCCTGCGATGATAGCTCAAGCGAGCCTCTCTCTCAAACTCTCTGTCACTTGCTCTCATTTTCGCTGTTTTTTCCTTCTATTCTTCCAAAACTCAAATGTAATATCTTACATTTACAAGACAAAACTTCTACTTCTAGATTCCTTAATCATTGCCCTTAAGGCACTTGTTAGCAAGACCCATAATTTTAACCTAGATCTTCGTAAATGTATCTTATCTTGAATGAATTCTGAACCCTAGATTCATCAACTTTGTTTAATTTTCCTCCTTTGCTTAACTTTGGAGTATGTGTATGTGTTAAGATTTGTGTCAATTTCTTCTTTTAGTTTCAATTTTTTTATTTCCACGCTCATAAACAATCACTAGAGTTCAAGTACACAGGATTTTATCTTTGACCCGAGAAACAAGTTATAGCTTTGGTGCTTGAGGCCACTAAACATTGTGCAGTGAAGGGACCACCGACTATAATGGGTTTACAGGCCAAAAGAAAAAAATTACTACTACAAGATCTTATCACATGATTTGCAAAAGGGTTAGTAGTGAGGACCATAATTGTCCTATAACACAGCATATAATTATGAGGGTGCTTTTAAAAATGATTTTGGTTGCATGCTCACATGATCCACAGTGCATTTAATGCACCAAATTATTACTTCTGCAAAAAGAGAACTATAGAGACTTTTTATTTTACTCAAGTGAGTAAATTGTTAATTTCACATATATTAAAAAATATATAAAATGAAGGTGAGTGAAAAATGATTTTAAATGGTTTTGTTAAATATTAGTACATTTACCATTATCATAAATATAAAGTGAAATATATTGAATTGGAAGTGATAGAAGTAATATTAATTAGAGTTATAATTGGAAAAAAATAATATCGGATTGAAAAGTGAAATGTGTAAGTTGTTTTAGAACAATAATTATTTACTAAAGAGTCACTTATTATGGGACTGAGGGAGTATTTTTTTATTAGAAACAAAATGGTTTTTATTCATTCAAATTGATATAATACATCAGTCAACATCGTTAAAAATATAAAGAATGAATTTGCGAACAAACTTACAACATTTAAGTTAATAACATATAACATGCAAATAATATGATAAAATTAAAGCCATTGGAATACTCATCCTTTGAATATGTAACGTTGATCCTCAAATCATTGTTTGAATATCCGATCTTTCAAAATAAACCAAATGATGATCGCAACAGAAATCAAACAATGCCGAACAAGACGATGAACAACGCATCGTCGCACTCAAACGATGAAATCACAAAAAGAAAAACCTAGATTCATGTGAAAATCACTTATTTATATTAAAATATAGAGAAAAAGACGAAGATGGATGATTTTAGGTCTAAAGTTGACCCAAAACCACCCTCTCAATGAAGAAATAAAAGAGAGGACCTTGCAAAAAAAACTTGAGCTGACTTGTTGGAGATGAAGAACCATAAAGAAATTTTTAATAGATAATTTTTCTAGTAGCATATTGTAGAGTTTAGTTGAATACTGGTAACATATTTGTTAAATTAATATAAAATTTAAATTTTGAAAAACAATTGAGGATAGAGAAATGTTTTATCTGTTAAAGTGATATAATGGTATTTTGCAACTCCAAAAGGAATTTGAATTCTATACGTTGAGATAATATGTGACGTATGAGGTTTATGGATGGTGAGAAGTAATCACAAGTGCACAAAACATATAGAGAATGAGCTACTCTTGACAACTCTTAAAAATAAATTAACTGAATTTATATTAAAATGAAAGGGATTTTAATGCCGTGCAAGTATGAAGCTGCATGATTGAATGATGATTCATAGAAAATAATTGGTACTATATATACCAATAAAATGCATTTTCTTTTAAGTATCCCATGTCATAAGAAAATGTGTGATTGAGGATAAATTACGGTGAAAATACTTATGTAAATTTGTGGGGTTAATCGACAATATTTAAAGTTGTGTGAAATTTTACATGTTACATAGATAAGATCTTACTCCCTCCGTTTCAAAATGAGTGTCACTTTAGTCAAAAAAATTGTTTCAAAATGAATGTCACTTCACATTTCCAATACAACTTTAATTTTTTCCTTCCAACTTTACCATCTCCAACTTTTCTCTCACACAATTTTCAATGCAACTTTAAGTTTGTCTTTTTCTTATAAAGTAAGAGCAGTTTAGTAAAAGTGTTATGTCTAATGATTATTTCATTCCATTCCTTTATCTGTGTGTAATTGGCTAAAACGACACTTATTTTGAAACGGAGGGAGTACTAATGAGCTAACAACTCAAGTGTAAATTCATTTTAAAATAACGTATCATAAAAGAAAGAATTGTGTTATTTGAACAATCATTTGATTGACAATTTTTGGGATGACCATAATTTTATAAAGAAGAATAGGTATTGACACAAGAACTAAAACAGTAGAGAGAGAAATGATTGTACAAATACAATTTCTCTAAAAAAAAATAACATGACATGATAATTGTATGATATGATATCCGAGAGTTCACAAATTGTAGTTTAGTTTTTTAAGAAGATTCATGGGCTCATTTTGTTTAGGCTTGAAGATGTGATTATGCAAATAACCTAACTATTTTCATTACATTAATAGAGAATTATCGTGCTAACAAGTATCCTAGATAGGGATACTCTTTAAAGTATCCACTAATACCTAGAGTTTTGTTGGATAAGGATAACATGTTGGTAAAATTCATTTAAAACATAAATTCACTTTGTCATAACTAGATATAAAAAAAATATATAACATTAGATGATTGTATATTTTATTATACGAAACTCAACAAAGCATCAAAGTATCTGGACGATTCACATTGATATTTATTTATTTTTGGTACTAATACACAAACTGTAATTTGGTTTTCTCTGGGGAAGCATGGGCTCATTTTGTTTGGGCATGCATATGTGATTATGCAAATAACCTAGCTATCTCCATTACATTAAACTAATATTAGTGGCTTAAGGATAAATAAGTAGATATATATTGTGGAGTTATGGGCAATACATGTTGGTTATATCATGAAATAAAATAACTTATATTATGTGATAATAGGACAAAGCCAAAGCATGTTTGAAAGCGATTATACATATGGTATATAGCGATGGTGGAGTGGGAATTCCTAAGCTATAAGAAAGAATCAAGGGAAAGTAGTTGTGGTGGGTTCCTACCTATTTTCTGTACACATAACACATCCCAATCCCAATAATATTGTACACCTTGCACTGCTCCATTGCATCTATGATTCCACGATTTCAATGTTGGGTGTTGTTGGGGTCTCCTATGCCATATAGGAAAGGATATAGTGGGCATTATGCTATGTGTGTAGTGTGTGGACTTGTGAATGACCCCACTAAAAGCTTTAAACTTTCATATAAATGCTAATGAATTTAACCTATGAACTTCTAACATTTTGTATTGATGTGAAAGACAAAGGCAGAGATTGCTTATTATGGCTAAACAGTCTAACATGTTCATTTCTTCCCCTAGGGTGACAAGTTATGCTTAAATGTTCAGTGTGAAATGAATATGAGATTATCATATTTTAATGGGTTTGGGTAGACAATGATTAATGAATTTACAAATAAAAATTTTATCTTGAAAATATAAAATGTTATTTTTCATTAAGTAATAATAAAATAATTTTTTTTATGAAAACTTACTTGTTTTGTATGCTTAATCAATACCCTTTAGCATTCTCCTATTTTAATATAGACTTTTTTTTAAATCTTTATGGGTTTCGCTAGGAATAGCCTTAGGCATTAGTTAATGGTTCCATTAAAAAAAACTATCTTAAAAAAATAAATTATTATTTGTATTAATATAATAATTATAAAACTTTTTAATACTAACTTGTTAATAATTATTATTTTAGTAGTTTTTTACATATTTTAATTTTATTTTGGGTTGTTTAAAACTACGTGTTAATGAAATTGTGAATAAAAAATAACAAAAAATATGCATTCAATTTTTTATTATATTAACATAGACATGTAATACTATTTTTTTTCGAAATGTGTTAGATTATTATTTTTTCACTAGATTATTAGAAATTAAAAAAAAAATATTGAGGGAGTAAAGTGTAGATTTTAACATAAGAGGGGAGAGGAATGTAATTCAAGCTTCTCTTAGGGGAGGGAAGTGAAAAGTTTTCTAATATGTTTTGAATAAGAGGGGAGGGGAGTGTAATTTAGGCATCTTTGAGGGGAGGGGAGTGTAATTTAGACATCTTTGAGGGGAGGGGAGTGTAATTTACTCTTTTGTTTTTAAGAAGAAAGGTAATGCTAATTTATAAGAGAGAAGTTTCTCTTAGCGGGAGTGACAAAGAGATGTAATTATTTTTTAGGCAAAATTACATGTTTAGCCCCTTAACTTAATTTTAAGTAACAGTTTTCTTCTTTATTTTTTTTTCCCTTTCATTTCAATCCTTTATGTTCCAAAATATTAACAATGTTATCCTTTTTAATAAAAATAAATAAATCAAAAGTTCTTCAAACTCATCAACAAATCCAGAAAATTCATACAAAATCCAAATCTTCATGGAAAATCCAATACCCAGAAATTTTAAATTCATCAAAAAACCAGATATTCATAGTAAACCAAGAAATCAAAGGCCAGCTATCGCACACATTTGTCAAATTGAAAATAATTTACACACTATTGATCTATTAATTCATTGATTCAATTTATTCAATAAAATAAAATAAAAACTATAATTTATGTACGAAACTGAATATTTTTTTTCTCATTCATTTATTCAATTTGGCTTTGTTTAGTTATTGGTTTAATGAAGAACTTGTTGTTGTTTGGTTACATTCACGCCAATCACTGTTGTATGCGGCGGATTGGCTTAACCGCTTGACAATCCTAAAAGAAAATCATATGGATCTGAGAATTTCATCGGATCTAAAAAATTACACCATAAATCAAAGACCCAGATCTACTTCGTTCAACAATTAGAAGATCATAGTGGACGTTAAATGTTAACAAAGGAAGTTATTGTCCCATAAGTCCTAGCTCAATTGACAAAAAATGTCGAAATTATTAGGCCGAACATTATGATCAGGTTCGAACCCCGGTACCTCCATTTTATATGTATGAGTTTATGATGATTTTACCATTTCGTCTATAAAAAAAACAAAGGAAGTCATTGAATCCATACACATGGGGGAATAGGGTTTAAGGATTATATTTTCACTTATTTCCCCCCAAAATGAAGACATGCTTGTCATCATAGTATTACTTACTAGTATGAGTGGGAATAGGATGTGTTATGTTAGACTTTATAATGTTTCGAACTGATCTACTTAAAAATTGGTCGGTCTAAGTTTAATATAGGCTTAATTGCAGTTTTAACCCCCTAACTTTTTCAAAGTTGCGATTTTGGCTCCCTAAGAAAAAAACTACAAAACAGTCCCCTAAGTTTTGCACCTGCGGCAGTTTTGGCCCCCAAGGCTGATATTGACTCAGTCTACGCTGACGTGGCACCCTAAGTGAGGTGTCACGTGTTATTTTTTTTATTTTTTTTTGGCCTTGGGGGGCCAAAACTGCTACAATTGCAAAACTTAGAGGGCTGTTTTGTAGTTTTTTTTTCTTAGGGGTCAAAATCACAACTTTGAAAAAGTTAGGGAGTTAAAACTGCAATTAAGCCTTTAATATATTACTTGAGTTTGAGTGTTTTTAGGGGGTCTTGAGCATGTTTCTAACAGAATATGGGTTATGGTAGTAGCAATTATTCCAAATCGAGAATGAATAAATAGGTCACCTAAAAAATATGAAGACGACTAGAATTTTTCTTGATATTTAATCTCAAATGTTACTTTACATTTTTTTTAATGTAAATGATACTTTACATGCTTTCTTTATATACACGCAAATAACTACTTTCCTACTTTAAGAAGATGAGGACAATTTTCTCAACCTCTTTTACTTAACTGCTAAATATAAATAACTGCCTAATAAATATAAATTACTATTAAGAAGACGAGGACAACTTTCCTCCTATTAAGAAGATGATGACAATCTGTACCAAAAAAAAGAAGAAGAAGAAGATGATGACAATTTTCTCAACCTCTTTTTTTTTTATAGACGAGATAACAAAACTATCATAAACTCACACACATAAAGTGGAGGTATTGGGGTTCGAACCTGAGCATAACGTCCAGTTTAACAATTTCGACATTTTTGTTTGTTGTGATAGGACTTATGAGACAATTTTCTCAACCTCTTTTACTTAACTGCTAAATATTAATAATTGCCTAATAAATATAAATTATATAATTAATAATCATTTATTTAATTAACCAGAACCCTAGTTTTTTCTCCTTCATCCACCGAAGATGATTGATTTAGGGTCAATTTTTAACTCAAAATCACCCATCTAACTTGTTTTTCTCTTTCCCTTTTATTGAAATAAGTGATTTTCACATCTATTTAGTTTTTATTTTGTGATTTCGTTGTCTTAGTGCGACGTTGGTTTGTTTGTCGTCTTTGTGCGGCGTTGTTTGTCTTTCTTGTTTTGCTCAGGTATTTGTTCGGTTCAAATTGTCATATCAGCTTTGATCAAGTGCAGATCTAATTAATCACTTTGGAGTTGACATGGTTATTCCGGAGACTTGTAGGCTTTTGTACTTTGCCGTTTTATGCTATTAATTAACATGGATGTTGTGAGTTTGTTTTCAGATTCATCCCTTTTATTTTTAATGAATTTGCAGTGTATCGATGTACTGTATCAATTTGAATGAGTGAATATCGTTTATTTTTGTAAAAAAAAAAAAAACACACAACCCATTTAGCACCATCAACTACATGCGTATTTGTTTCTTAATTTATGTGGTCCCTATACAACTCAATTAGAGAGTACAAAGTAGTATATTTTTGGGTTAAATATGATTTTGTTTCTTATAAATATTTAAAATTTTATTTGTAGTCTCTATAAAATAAAATCACATTTTTAATCATTGTAAAAAATTTCTTCAGCATTTTCATTAGTATTTTTAGTCCTTGTAAATTTTTTTGTCACCATTTTTTTCATCCCTAAAAGTGCTAAATGAAAATGTTATAGGGACTAAAAAATACGATTTTACTTTGTAGGGATTAAAATAAAATTTTGAATATTTGTAGAGAGGAAAAACATATTTAACCTTATATTTTTTTATCACTAGTTGTGAATAGTTTAGACTTGCGTAAGTAAAGTAATTAATAAAATAGTAGATTAATGTTTTTTTTTTATATCTAACATGACCTTCTAGAAAATTTAACTTTATAGACTTGTTGTTAAATTTATTTTGCAACAATATTTTAATATGTTAATGTTGCAAATTCGGAGGCATGATTATTTCGATCATTTTAATTTTATCATATTATTTGTAGGTATTTTTGCCGTTGTATGCTATTAACTTGGATGTTATGTGTTTGTTTGCATATTCATCCTTTACATTTGTAGTGATGTTGAATGATGTACTCTTTCAATTTAAATTAATGAATATTGTTTTATTGATGTAAAAAAACTATATATTTATGTTTGTATATTTAAATGGTTGTAAATTGATGGTTAACACAAAATATTTTTGTTAATATACTAAGTATTTGAAATTCTCTTGAAAAAATATTTAAAAATATTATTTATATTTATTCAAGTAGGTTGGCATGATAAATCTATAAAAAAAAATGGTGGCGTGTAACCTTTTTATCCTAATAGACTCCTAAAAATGTCTTAGACTTATCTTCTTTTTTTTTTGTAATAATAAAATCATTTTTTTCGTTTGGATGAACTAAGAGTAAGGTAAAACATCAAGGAAAAACTTGGACATCTCAACTAAGTCGAACCCCCAAGAGACCCATATCCTCTAACACATGCTCTTAATATAAATAGATAAAAAAAAAAAAAAGGAGAAAATATGTAAAATAGGGGGGACCATACAAAATCCTAAAAAGAAAAGGCCAAAAGGAAACCAAAAGCAAAATGTACAAGCACTACGAAAAATTAATATTTGACAAAACCAAAACAACCTCTAAAGAAATCATCCCTAACAAAGATCGGTAATAACTTCCACCAAATTGTACCGTCAGTAGAAAGTCTATGGCTAGCTAGCTTATCTGCACACTCGTTGTCCTATCTGAAGATATACGAAGAAAACTGTAAATAGTGTGTAAAATAGAAGTTTTTGAGAGCCACCCGAGAGTAATAGTTGCTAATTTCTCTATTAATATTCTGATAGAGGAGCTTCATTTAGGAATATCTGATAATTCACCCTTAAAGCGGGTTTGGTAGGTTGCTCGATTGAGTTTTTTCCTCTGATTCTTAGTCAAATATGGTGTGAAGGGAGCTTCATTACCGTCTTTCTCTGCAGTCAAAACATGTTTGATTAATTCAAGGTCCTTTTGCATTACCGGGCATCTTCGTGAAGTGACAATCGCAAAAGGAGGCTGCTCAAGTTGTGGTTCTTGCATGAGTTTATCTTGTTATACCCCTGTGGGCTCCACAATTTATGTGGGAGTCGTTGCATCATCACGCTCATGCGTTGCTATTTCAACAAAATCATTTGATTAGGTCTTGTGTTGGTCTGCATGCTCGTCAACAATTGGATGCATCGTATCGGAGCTAACATGTTCTATCACTGGCTCCAAAATTAAAGGAACATATTCATGAATATTTTGTCGTACCAAGCTAGAATCATATACTAATTCATCAGTGACATTATTTAATACAATGTTAGATTCAGGCACAAATCAACATTAGGTTCTAGATTAATAACAACATTAGATTTTGGACGTGCAACTGCAATAACCTCATCCTGGACAACATGAGCTTCAAAAGTTTTGTATGAACCAATACCTACATTGTTCTCTTTAGCATCATATTTATAAACAGTTCCCTTGATAATATGTTCTGATGCTATGAGCTTTTTACCACTATCAATTTTACAATCTTCCTTCTTAGGGTGCAACCAGTGACAAGTCGAAAATATTGCGGCCTATGATCTTACAATGAGATAAAAACTCCAACAACAATTTGTAAATAAACTCCACGTTGAAAGCAAACCCATCTCTTTCTACCATATTTTCGTCAAAAATACGTCGTGGGAGAACCATATCCACCAAAATACTGGCATGGCTGCTGAAAACTCAATTTTGTGTGGAAGTTTCTAAAGTGAGAGGCGTACCAACTGCACTTACATTTTCAAATAAAGTTCGGTCCCTTCAATAATCTTGAGGAAACTTTATGAGTCGTATCCATATCTAAGCATGAGTGTAACATTGTGTATAGGGATTGAAGTCTTTCGTCCATTGAGAGAGACGAAGGATTCCCGACTTGAGGTTAATAGTGCATATCACCCAGTGGTGCGCAAATCTTTGTATGAAGCAAATTTAATTCTTAAAAAACCTCTTCCAAGTGATATAATTTAAAAATTCTATGGTAAACCAATCACCCTGAACATCATAATCTTCATATGACTTGCATGATGTGCTTTTCACGACAAAAAACTTAGTTAACGTAGAAGCTCCAATTATTAGCTTCTTAAAATCACGACTTTGGTTACTATGAAACGCCGTTCCGGAAAGGCTATAAATGCAACTTAGTTTTGTTAAAAACCGTAACAAAGCCAAATTTTCTCAGTTTGATTTCAAATAATATTTTAAATTTTGCACTGTATATATTTCTATTTCTTTTAGGTTGTGTGGCTCCAGAATACGTGCCCTTTCTGTTGTTCCGAAAGAAAGCAAAATTTCTGCATTCCCTTTCCAAAATTGAGCCTAACATAGTCTATAGCTTAGTTACTTAGCTACCGTTCATTCAAAAGAAAATTGGGCAGAACTCCCCAAACACCAAGTACTTTTAACTTTAACTTTTTTTCTTTTATCATGTTTGTTTATTAAGTAAATCGTTATTTATATGGGCATTATATATTTTAAAGTCCAAAGTAGGTTAAAGTCTTAAAGGGTACTTTCGTTCATATATTAGAAAGAGAGATTTTTATTTTTGAGTCCAAAGTTGTCTTTTTTGCTTTTAATTATTTTTATGTTTCCAATTTTTTAGAACTTCTACAAGATTCAAATTTCAGTTTTTGATAAAAAAAGGTGCGTTTTGAAAATTCAAATTATTGTTTTCCAAAAAAATTTCAAATTTGATGATTCAAAATTTCCAAAAAAAAAAAGCTTACATTTTTGTTTTTGAAGGAGCTTCTATTTTTGTTTATTTTTTGAAAGATTACATTTTTGTTTATTAAAATATGAGTTTTTCATAAGTTGTATAAGACTTCAATAACCATAGTTAAAAGTAAAAAGTAAGATTTCTTTTTTGGTCATATTGTGGGAGGATAAGGTATAGAGTAGCTAAAAAATCTTTCTGGATAAAATTTGGAGTTCCATTTCTCTAGAACATATCAAGAAAATAACCTCCTTTTTTTTTATTTTCTATTTATTTATTTAGATAGGGTTAATCTTATTTGGCCCCACATCTGTCCCATATTACTTGGGTTAATCTTTTTAATGGGTCATACCATCCATATTACTGCAATAAGTGGGCTAAATTCGTACTTCCCAGACCAAATGTTGGTGGTTACGATCATATTGGCAAAAGGAGGATATTTTTGGCTTTGCTTACATCAAATCACATTTACAAACAAAATTTGGTTAGCCAAAGAAAAAGAATGAAAAGGTAAATATTTTAAGAATGAAAGAAATATATTATATAATGTAGTTTTTTATATAAAAAAAGTTTGGGTGACTTAGATTCCGATAACTCACTAGGGACAAGAAAAGCCTCGAGGCTTAAAAAATGTCGACATAAATACTTACATAATACCCATCAGTAAAGTTCTCGGCGTGACTTAAATCTAAACCCTAAATCTAAACCCTAGTGTCATTGAGTTGAATATCCTTACCATTTGAAGCAACTTCCTTGGTTTGATGATGCAGTGTTAAACATTGCAAAGTGAATTTCCAATCATTTTTGTTAATAATGATACTTTGAATTATTAGTAAGACAATGATGAACAAGATGAGGTTAATGATTTATAAAAGTTAAAAGAAAAAAAGAGATTGTAACATCATTTTCTTTGAAAGTGCACCGAACTTTTGCAAGTGGTTTAGCTTCCTTTCATTTCCACTTTATACTTTTTTTTTTTTTGGATCTGCAAAGTTAAAGCTGGATTCCATGTACATATTTGTGAGAAAAGAGAGTTTCAAATCCAATGCATGATTCTTTTTTATTTACTTTGACTGGAACTGTATGTCAACAAGGTGCCCATAGAAGCTCAAGATCTTTTTTTGAATAAATATATATTGTACCGTAAAGAAAATATGAAGAATGAAATAATGAAATTCTAAGTCATTCTTAATTTCTATGGAGATCTATTCCTTCTCGAATTGGAATAATTATTTGTATATTACCTAATTTCTTCTATAAGGTAGATCCATGGTTTAATTGATATGGTCAACGACCCTACATTGTGTTCTTTTAATTTCTTGCCCTAAATCGCTATGCAGTCCCCCCTGATGATTTACGAACTTTCAATGTAGATGCAACGAAATCATTCTCTCCAAATTTGGTTTGTTCACTACGGTCTAAGTCCAGACACTTGCATACGCTAGAGAGATCAAGAGGAGGATGAAGATCCTCTGTATTGAAACTTTAATGCTTGATCCTTCCCTTGAACTGTTAGCATTTTTGAATGAATAATAATGCGTGTTAGGGTCTCTATTTATAGCATATGATTATTTAGGGTTTAAGATAAGAAAACTGAAATTTTTGCACCGGTCCATCTTGGAAAACAAGAAAACTATCAATTATGGGCATGTCTGTGCGCAGGGGCCCATACCCTCAGGCACAGGGGCACATCTGGCAACTTCTCATGTGCGCTTTCTTGCGTTTTTGTCCTGTTTTTTTTTAATTTTTTTTTATCATTCTTCCGTATGGAAACTCCTATGAACTTGAAATGAATTTGCTTTACTTTTTATTGTCTTCAAAAACCTTCTAAGAACCACTCGTCTTCAAACTTCATATCATTGATCCTTCACGTGATGTCTTGATTTGTTGATTTACATGATTTCTTACTACAAAACACTCAAAACACCTATGGAATACCATGATCCAGGATAAAAGTGAATTACAACGACTCGAGTGAAAACAATATCATATGTTCCTCAAACCATTGACAACTCCTCTAACTCTCATCTTATTTGTCTTCAAATGCAAAGAAAAGTACTAAAAACATATCCAAAAATGTCATATGATGCTCCATCATCATCTATCTAACTCCAAAATAAATCAAACATATTTTCGGCTCTAAAGTGATTTGAAAAATGACTAAAAACTTATGCTCGTATATTAGTAACACCACCAATCTTAACACCATTAACATAAAGATAAATAATAGCATTTGTATGCTTGCGAGCCATTGATGAGTCAATAATTAGTCTTTAAATTAGTGTCTTTTATTTAATATTTAAGTTTATTTTAATTAGATTTAATATGTTTTTATTTTCTTCTAGAACTATTTTACTTCAATTGCAAGTTATTA
>Ga0315914_1005821_pt1 | contig 17766 bp, 13 predicted proteins | sample MpolenodulesMG_FD_203920 | JGI IMG/M metagenome (GOLD analysis project Ga0315914, IMG submission 203920) | Medicago polymorpha root nodule microbial communities from Los Angeles, California, United States - elongated nodules | ecosystem: Host-associated > Plants > Roots > Nodule | place: USA...
CTCCCCTAAAAAAAAGTTTATTCAATAAAGATTCAATGGAAGAGATTATACCTGATGGAGCTTTAAAGAAGGAAAGTGCATAGACAGACAGAGAAGTCAGAACTGCTTTCAGAAGGATCAAATGACCACCGAACGAGAGAAACTGGCTATTCCGCCCCGACAGTCTAGATTTAATGTGATTCAGAACAGGTTCCCAAAAAGACAGTCTCCGCGGATTACCCCCAATAGGCAAACCTAGGTACAAAAAAGGAACCTTACCCACTTTGCAACTCAACACCGAAGCCACCTCACTCAACCAAGAGTCACAAATATTAATTCCCACCAACAAGCTCTTATTAAAGTTCACTTTCAAACCTGACATCAGCTCAAAAACGACAAGAGTTGCCCGAAGAGCACGAACATTAGCCCAACTTTTGTGACCTACTAGTAGAGTGTTGTCAGCAAATTGAAGATGTGAAACAACCGATGGGTTGGCCGCCCCAAAAGAATAACCTGTAAGCAGGTGATTGTCAACCATTGCTTTCATCAAAATATGTAGTCCCTCAACCGCGATAAGGAAAAAAAAAGGAGAGAGGGGGTCTCCCTAACGTAATCCCCTATGAAGGTGAAATTCATCCGTAGGGCTACCGTTAACAAGAACAGAAGCTGTAGCAGTACCCACACGCTCTCTAATCCATTTCCTCCACAACACAGAAAACGACATATGCTCCATAACCGAGTCCAAATAGCCCCAATCAACCGAATCGTACGCCTTTTCGAAATCCACCTTAAACAACATAAGCTCCTTCTTTAACTTTCGAGCTTCATGAACCACCTCATTAGCTATAAGAATACCATCAAGAATTTGTCTATTCTTAATAAAAGCAGACTGAGTCTCGGAAATCACACTGCCAACCACCAATCTCAATCTACTTGCTACCAATTTTAAAATGATTTTGTACATGCTTCCCACCAAAGAGATGGGTCTAAACTCAATAAGCCTCTGCGGGTTATCCACTTTTGGAATAAGAACAATGAAAGTAGAATTAATACCTTTTGCCAATTTCCCGTTGCGATGGAACTCATTAACAAACCGCATAATATCATCTTTCAGGTTTAACCAAAACTCCTTTATAAAACCAAAATTTACCCCATCTGGAATCAGACTTTTAAAACTATCACAGTCCCACATAACATCCTTGAATTCATCCACCAAAAAGGCTTGATCAGACCCCCTCCCTCAACCATAGATAGAGAACGGAAATGAAGATTAGACATGCTTGGTTGCACCTCATTTTGCAACTGGAAGTGGCGCGCAAAATGGGTGAAAATCGCATGTCTGACAGGCTCTACTCCCTCAATCCTCACACCATCAACCAGAATAGAACAAATTGTATTATGACGACGCCGAGAGGTCATAACAGAATGAAAAAACTTAGAGTTCGCATCACCTTCACGAAGCCATTGATTTCTCGATTGCTGCCAACAAATACTATTATTGAGTATGGATAGAGAATGAATATTAGCTGACACACCGTGAAGCTCAACACATTCAGCGTCAGTTAACTCCTCCACCTCCTCTTTACCATCAAACTCAGCAAGCCGGTCTTTCAAAGAAGCAATTTTCGCAGATAAATTTTGAGCATGAGAAGTATGCCACTCTTTTAGAGCCAATTTAATTAACTTGAACTTTTCTTTTAACACATAACCGCCCCAACCTTCCACCTGTAAAGTTTTCCACTTGTCAGTAACAAATTGCTTGTACCCAGGCGTGTCTGACCAGCATTTCAAAAACCACGAAGGCCTAGGCCCCCAATTCTCCTCATCGACAAATAGAATCAAAGGACAATGGTCTGATAAACATCTCAGCTGAGCAACCTGCATGCAATTAGGCCATGCCGAACACCATTCTTTAGTAATCAAAAACCGATCAATTCGACTCATCGATCTACCATCCCCTTTAAACCACGTAAAATTACGTCCACACAACGGTAAATCAATAACGTAATATTTAAATATAGTGGGGGCAACAACATGTTTGGGGTGTTAGCAAGGAAGGGTAAGGGGAAGAAGAAACTGTCAGATGTTGATGAGGGTGGGTTAGGGGGGTCGGTTCAGGGTGCCGTGTAGATGGGGGTGGCGGTGGTGGGGAGGGTGAGGGTGTGGGAGATGAAGTTGTTATTGAATTTTGTAACATTATTTAAATATTACGTAATTTGATTTATATATATGTGTGTGGTATCAAATTTTGGTGTAGTAATAATTTAAACAGCTAACATGGTCATATCCATTATAGACAAAAAAAAATTGAAAACAAAACAACATGAAATGCATAAAGTAATAGTTAAAGATATTGTCCAATATACATGAGTATATACGATAGAATTTCACAAGAAACCTTAACGGCTTGTTTGGTGCACAAGATAAGAAGACGAGATATGATAAAACTATCATATCTTGAGTCAATCCATTGTTTGGTGCACCAACAGAAAATGATATATTCAACGGGCGAGCGGATCCTCTCAATCCTAAGTCTCTACAGCAGCCTCTCAATCTAATAAATAAACCATTAGATACATCCAATGGTTGATAGAGAAAGGCAACAAAATGTTGAGAAAAATAGTCTTAAACTCCAAATTAATTCCATTCACGTAGAATCCAATTGTATTTATTTCATAATTCTCAAAAACAAATTGTGCAGGTTGTAATAAACGGTCCTTGAAAGTTAAACGGTCCAATCACAATCCTCTTTAGTGATGAAATACATGATGCAACTTCCTTCTCAAAAAATTATAAACAAGAACAGCCATCTAGACTTATTCTTTTCTTTTGAATTGGCACAAAGGGGAAACCTAGGTACACCAAACAATAACATCGAGGTTGCTAAATGCATGTACTTCTATCTGCTAAACATGACAGAGGCTCCTACAAAAAAAAAAATGACAGGCGAGAAGAAAAAAGAACAACACCCCACAACAAACAATACAACCAAAAGCTTACCAAAAACTCCCTAAAAGTCATTTAGACTGATTCCTTCTAAAAAATTAATGAATCAAAACTCCCTAATCCTCATATATAATAGGTTTTGTGATATTGATGGGAAGAAGATGCCAAAAAAATTTCCAACATCAATTGATCGTTTGAATCAAATTCAAACATCCATCTTTCCCAACCTATGGAAGAGGGGTAATCTCAAAAGTTAATGAATCATCATTGATTGAGAAAGAGAAATGCGGGAGAAAACGTTGAAGTCGTGTGGTCATGTTTCCTAATTGGTATTTGCTCACAATTTAGTTTCAGTGTAGTTCAACATTTTATTGCCTTTCCTTATCAACCATTGGATGTATCTAATGGTTTGATTATTAGATTGACAGGCTGCTGCAGGGACATAAGATGGAGAGGATCCGGATCCTATTAAACGGCGCGCGTATCATCTGTTCCTCAGATACCTCCTTCGACTCCCAACCTCTGCACCACCTGCTCTTCTTTTTTTTTTTCCTCCTAAATAACCTATTGCTTTTCTCCTAATTTTGACATGCTTCTACAAAGGTTTTTCCTTGTTTCAATTTTTTCTGGGTTCTAATTCCAATTGGTTTAATATTTCTTGGAGCTTCTTAACTTTATCGGTTTTTTTTTGTTGTTCCATGTTCATTGTTGGCTTTCTTCCTACTACATAGATTCAATCGATTCTATTTTGGATTCTTGTACTTTATATTTTTTGTTTTGTTTTAGGTAGCTATGTTGTTCATTTTTCAATTACTTTCTTACTTAATTTTTTATATAGCTTTGTTCTATTCCATTTGAATTTTGTTTGGATGATTTACAAGTAAGTATGTTCTCGTTAGAAATACTCTTTTAGTTTGCGTATGCCGTATAGGGGAATTTGGGGTTGTGTTCGTCGTTGTTGGTAAAGTGAATTGTTGATATATGAATATGTTACCACATTGACCATCATATTTATTCGCCATTAGAGAAAAGATCATGTCCAGTGTTCATCAGCACGCATACTTTATTTTGTTGTAATTACGTTTCACTTCTTATCATGTCAATGGTGTATCAAACATATGATATGATAAAGTAATGATATCCTCCTTCTTATCATGTGTGCACCAAACAGATGATAGGATAGATGTCTACTTGTTACTATCATATCATATCTCTATCCAATTTCTAATCCTATCATGTCTCTATCCTATCATGCGCATCAAACGAACTCTAATGGTGTTAGTAGCTGAATCAATTGGGATTTGAGAGTAGGCTCGTGACATGAGTTTTATTCTTTGATGATCTATTTTTGTATTTAGTTGGAAGAAAAAACGATCAAACACAAAATTTAAATAAAAAAAAAAAATAAGAAATATAGTCAAATCAATTATACAAAGTAAAAATAAGCATTTGTAAAAAAAAAAAGTAAAAATAAGGAAGAATATAAAAAGCAAAAGTCAGTTTTTACAAAGTTAAAACGGAAAAAGCAAGGTGCAAACCCAAAGTAGGGGTGCGGGTCAGCAGCAGCTTTAACGTGCGAGTCTTGAAGGAAGAAAAAAAAAGGGTGCAAGTTTAAAATGTCATGGTATAGACTATAGGGTGGTTTTTCCCTAAAAAAAAAAGACTATAAGGTGATTTTCGAACCGCTTGATTGGATTTATTTTTACTATCAAATATTAGATTGAAATTTTTAAAAAATAAATTTATTTAATTTTTGATACATTTGACAAATGTATAGACGATTCAAAAGAACCAGAGTGAAATAATACCCTATCCAATCATATATCTAAGAAAAATTTGGTGATTTTCTTAGTCCTAAATCTAAGGAAAACAGTTAAAAGTTTTAAGATATAAACTTGTTTTTTTTCTAAGGAAAGATGTATTAATTATTAAAACTAATTTTATGTTATACCTTTATTAATTAATTTATTACTTATTTAAGTGGATGAAAATCATAACATTTAAATAGTGTTAACAATATATTTAGAATTATCTTTCAAAACTATAACACTACTTAAACCATTGTTTCTTGTGTGTAGAATGAGAGCTATTTTATTAGCAAAAAAAGAACGAAAATTAAAGAATGAGAGTTAGTTTTTATATAAGAAAAGGGAAGTATTACTTACAAGTTTTCAACCATGATTTCATACATTTTTCTAATTTAATCAACCAACTAACCAAGTCAATCAAATATAATATAACGAGGAAGGAAAAAGAGCTGTAGATCTTATTTTATTTATGTGCATGTCTTTTTGGTTTTTTATTGCGTTAACCTATGTAAATCATGAACTGTATTTTTATATAGACACGTATGTAAATTATGAACAATATTTTTATATAAATATTATCAAATTTTAACAAAATCAACAAATAATGTTTATCTTTTCAAAGACACTAATAATATAAAAAATATAATATACGTTTTTTTTATTATAATTTTTTTTGTCGGGATCAATATAACATTATTATAAAAAAAATTGTTTAAAATATAATTTGAATAATCAAAAAGTCATCCCAATATTTCCTATTCCTTCTATATACAGTATATAATGACAATTTTTTCATACCGGAGAGTTGCAGCTTCAAACATGAACCCAATTACCAATCTTGATAAACTGAAAGATGCAGCAGAAGCGGGTAATATAAACCTCCTCTATGCAGTATTTCAAGATGATCCATCCATTTTGGAGAACATAGATTCAATACAGTTCATCGAAACTCCTTTGCATATCGCGGCATCTACGGGGCATTTCCGGTTTGCCATTGAGGTTATGAATTTGAAACCTTCATTTGCTTGGAAGCTAAATCCGCAAGGATTCAGCCCCGTTCATCTCGCTATGCAAAATGAACAAAAGAGGATGGTGTCTCGCTTTGTTGACATCGATAGAGACCTCGTTAGAGTTAAAGGAAAAGAAGGCTTAACTCCTCTTCATTTTGCAAGTCAAATTGGTGATGTTGAACTTTTAACTTATTTCCTCTATGCTTGTCCGGATTCGATTGAAGACGTGACTGTGGGGGGTGAGACTGCATTGCATATTGCTGTCAAAAATAACAACTACGAAGTTCTTCATCTCCTTGTTTATTTTCTTAGGAAAAATTACAAGAGAGGTGCTAGGAAGTTAGAATGTAAAATACTAAATTGGAAGGATGAAGATGACAACACCATTTTGCACATTTCAGCCCTAAATAACCGGCCACAGGTAATCTACCCTCTGTTAATATTTACATAAATCTAAAATCATTTGATATGTTATTGAGATTCATCAAGATTAACCGTGTTTACTAATTACATGGTACACAGATGCTTCGGTTGTTGGTAAAGACTAATATAAATTTGGAGGCAAAGAATTTGGAAAACAAAACTGCATTAGACATAGCAACCACAACAGAGATGAAGGGTATATTATTAAGTGCTGGAGCAAAACCTGGGTCACAAGTCATTGATGCCCCCTCACTTGCACATAAACTAGGATCAAAGATCACAATTATGGATAAAGTGTTTAACTATATAAGTCGTACTAAAAGAGATATATCAGAAGATCAACACAATATTTGGTTGATAGTTGCTACTCTTGTAGCGACAGCCACCTATGAATCAGCACTAACTCCTGTTGGTGGAGTTTATCAAGCTAATGCCAGTGACAATAATTTGAACATGGTTGGGAAATCGATCTTGTCCGGGAATTATTTCCTTTTATATTTATTTTTGAATATGGTTTCGTTTTTTGCATCAGCTATAGCAATATTTATTCTGACTCCAACTGGGGGAGTAGGTGCTGTAGTGTTCAATCCAGTGGGTTGGGTTGGCTTGTCTTTTGTTATCTCTTTTCTTTGTGGAAGATATCCCCTACAAATACCAACACCATGATTGTTGACATTGCTTTGTTTTCAATTACGTTTGTTGTGGGGATTGGCCTCATTATTACAGTGTACTCTAGACGTCAGCGCATTGCTAAGAAATGGAATAGATCATAGTTAAACCATTGCTGTAATAGGAGAAACACTATGAATGTTATGGGTAGGAGATCATTGTTATTATTTTTTGTTCAATCTTAGCATACTATGAGTATGTGTTTCAATATTATTATTTTTTTGCATTCGAATATATTTATACTAGCAACAAACCCGTGTTTTGCACGTATAGGGTGTTCGTGTTGCATTTGGGATCGATTTTGAGAAAAAAAAATCATTCAATCCAAAGATAAAAATATACGCAGTTCAGATAGGTTTTTTATCAGTAATTCAACTCGATCTGATTAAATTTAGAGCGGTTTAATTTGGATAAATTTTTGAATATCCAAATTTCAAACTAACGAGTTTTGAATACACAAGAGACAAGTGACTGCTGCTCCGTTTGAAATTTCCACCCTGCTTGTTGAGCATGGCCAAGTTGAAAATTGAAAGGTCCTTGAAACCTATACAACCATAGTTTTTATGCATCACCAACTTTTTCCATGACATCCAATTGATGTCACGGCTATTAGTACGATCATGACCCTACCAAAAGAATTTATCATTCTTTCTATGGTGTGATAAGAGTTGTTGGTAACCAAAAAATTATCATGACATAAGACGGAATAGCTTAGAGGACTAATTTTATCATAACTTTGCAGCCCGCCTTAGAGAGGCACTTACTACATCAATAATTGATTTTTTTGCCAACTCGATCCTTGATATGAGAAAAGGTAGCCTTTCTATCTCTGTCTATCATATATGGTAACCCCAAATATTTCTCGGTGCCATGAACAAATTGCACATCCAAGATATCAGTAATAGTTTCCTCCATTGCGTTCGAAACATTCCAGCTATAGTAAATCTCTGATTTGAGCCTGACTCTCCTCAGCTAATTTGCAGAACAAGAAACAATTGTCTACAAATATGAGTGCCAAGAATGACCCCTCCATCTTCAGCATCTCGGATAAGACGTGACAACCACCCTGCACAAAAGATGAACAAATACGGGGACTGAGGGTCCCCTTGATAAAGGCCCCATTAACATTGTTAGTTGGATTTGGCATAAGAATAAATTAATGATAAAGATGTCGTTAATTGATATAATTATTATTAATATTACAAAGCAACCGACAAACATATGAAATAAAGTTCATGTAGAATTTTAAATCTAAAATTAAATTTTGTTGCAGGAAAAAATTATTTATTTATTTATTTATTACTGATATTTATCGTTTTTTTGTATTTATCAATCTCTATTTTTTAATATTTAACAATGACAAATGTTTATCTTGTAATTTTTTTTTTAAGAATCTTTTTTTTTGTAGTGTTCGGGGTTTGAACCCTAGACCTTGCATATGTATTATCCTTACCAATTTACTCAAACTCACGGGATCTTATATTTTAATACCAAATATTTGCCGTGCTTTTTAATGGTTGTTGTAACAGACGATTTTTTTTTTTAACTAATAACAGACAAATATTTGAAACCACAAATATTTCAAATTTTGGGATTCCAAAATGTTGATTGGACAGGTCATCCAGATGCTAGAACATCAGTATCAAGCATGTCGTTCTTTTTAGGTTCACCACTTTTCCTTTTCTTTTTTAGGGGTTTCTGGGTTCACCGCTTGTATCCTAGGTCTAAAAAGCAATTTATGTTTTTTTTGGCTTGATTGAAATATAAGTTTACGTGATCGATTAGTTTGTAATTTAGAAGGATACAGTGATTAAGAGGAGGCAAAGATCAATTTTCAAAAGTATCTGTTTTTGAAATTTCTTTTATGCTCCACCTATATTCTTCATGCAAGTCGATTGACTTATTTACTGTGAGAGTTTTTTCTAAAATAATAAGAATATTTACTCTTTTAAATGCTTCTTACGAGTTTAGATAATTTGATTTTTTTTGTTTCTTCTAAAAAGAGAGATTTAGGTCTTTCCTTTCTCTTTTATCTTATTTCCTCTCCTAAGAAATTTATCTCTGAACATTAACTTTTGAGTCCACGTAGAGACAGAGTTTGAAACTTCATGTCTTATTCTTTGTTTCTTAAAAAAAAAAAAGGTTTAATTACATGTTTGATCCTTATGTTTATTTTAGTTTTTAAGTTGGTCCTTTATGTTTTAAAAGTTTTAAGTTGATCCCTTACGTTTTAAAAATTTCAAGTTGGTCCAAAACGTTACTCACATTGGAATAAGTTAGTCTCTTTCACGACATGATATTAAGTTTAATAAAATCAAAAAGATTAAAAAAAGGTTTTAAACTGATTTTCTATATAAGTTAAGTTTTATCACCCATATTGTCAACCCAAATCTTTAAACGTTAAGTGACGGAAGGGACTAACTTATTCCAACTTAGGTAACGTTTTGGACCAACTTGAAACTTTTAAAACGTGAGGGACCAACTTGAAACTTTTAAAACACAAGGGACCAATTTAAAAACTAAAATAAACATAAGGGATCAAACATGCAATTAAAGTCTTATTCTTTGTGTAGTGTTCCTTTATAATTTCTATTAATTGTAATAACAATGATATTTTTAATAAATGAACTTAGTTATAAATAACTATTTATTGAGACTGTAAGAAACTTGTATACGATAGTAGTTAAACAAAGAAAGCTTCTAAGATAATTTTTCATTAAAATATTGGTTTCTATTTTTAAAATCAATGAGATATTTGTAAGCTCTGGTGCTTAAACAAACATCATTTCATATAGCCATGCGGATTGAGATTTACTGCTGTGAAAAAACACACGGTTTTCACGCAGTTTTGAATCATAGCCCTTAATTATAGATCGGATGGTTCAGATTAATACCGTAATAAAGCTGATCTAAACTATCTCGGCCACATGTTTTAAATCAGATGATTCTAATCTAAAACAGTGTGATAACTATGTGGATTTCTACAGTATGAAATCCTGTTCCACTTGTTATTGAGTCATTTCAATTCAATGAATCATTGAGGGGTGTTAAGAGAATTAGCAAGGGTTAAAAGAACAAAGAAAAATGATATTTGTACAAACATGTATGATAATTTTTGGAGAACTTTCTCTCTCATACTCATATGTAGGGGTGGCAAAATGGATGGATTGGATGGATATGGATTTGAATCCTAATGGATGGATAAAAAAAATCCATTAATCCATTAAAATCCACTATTTTTTTTGGAGTTATGCTCTTTATCCAAATTGTTATGCTCATTCCCAAGTGAGATTTCATTTTTACCCTTACGTAGGTTAACTCACGCGAGTTATGATGTTAGAGTGACTTAAGTCACGTTAGGTTACTTAAGTCAGTTAAGAGTAGCACAACAACACAAAACCTCCATTTTCCAACTTCTCCAAACACGAAAATTTCACCCCCAAATTCGAATTTTACCATTATTGCGCCATTCAAACCAAATTTCGTCCACAATATCAAGTAAGTGATTATTATCCTAATTCTTTGCATTATTTTGGTTCAAATTTTCGAATTTTTGTAGAAATTGAACATTTTTAGGTTTTTTAAAATTTTGCTTGCATGTTTGTTCTGATGATTGTTAGTGACGAATTAACTTAGGAATTGTTGTTTAGATGTTGTTTAGGGTACAATGTGGTAGTTTAGGATTTAGAAATTGTTTTATTACATAGTTGTTTGAAAATTGCACACTACGTGTTCGGTAAAATGCCTCAATGTTTTTTTTATGGATTGTTAATGATGTAATTAGTTATAATTATGTTTGTTAATGTTGATTGTAGTTAATTTGAATGCAATGTGGTAGTTTATGGATTCAAATGACACTGTCGACATTATAGTGTTGTTGTATTATTAAAGATGACACGTGTGTTGCTGTCAAAATTATGTGCAGATATGTCTGAGCAGGATAAGACTGACAGACTTAGGTTAGGGAGGCCTGCCCCTATTGGTAGTGCATGGAGGGAGAAGCAAGCATTACAGCCTCCGGTCGATCGAAGGAGAGTGGGGGGCACGAGACTTGTAGGGTTAATGTTGCGGGGGGGATCGACATCACAGACGGGTCCATCCCAGATGGTGGACCCGACACAGTACCAGCATGAGCAGCATTATCAGGAGCATGTGTATGAGGAGTAGGCGTATCAGGAGCATCCTGAATTTCATCCGGGTTATCACTATCAGTAGGAGTATGACTATCACCAGGGGTATCAGGTTCAGTTTCACGAGGGGTATCAGCTTGAGCAGCCTCCTCAACAACATTATGTCGAGCCTCCTCCTCAACAGCAGTATGAGCAGCATCCTCAGCAGCATGCAAAGGCTGGTATGGAGGATGAGGATGGGGGCTTTCCAAGGGGCCTTACGACTTGTCTCTTTTACCGGACTTCGCTAAACACGTGGCATTCAAGCTTTAGAGCGATAAAACAGTAACTATAATTGCTTTATTTAATTTAATGATATTTTACTATTATTTCAAGTTTATTTTACGTAGAATATGTCATGTTTATTTTACGTATTTAAGTATAATTTATTTATTTTTTACGTATTTAAGTATAATTGATTTATTTTTAATGTAGAATATTTATAGTTTATTATAATGTCAAGTTTATTTTACATAGAATATTTGTAGTTTATTATTATGTCAAGTTTATTTTACGTAGAATATTTATAGTTTATTATTATGTCATGTTTATTTTACGTAGAATATTTATAGTTTATTTCATGTTTATTTTACTCATTTAATTTTTTTTGTATTTCAGTTGCAAGCGGATCGTAAGATGAATACCGTCTCGCACGGGAGGAAACTTAAGCTTTCTGTGTTGTCACTTTCGTTGCCGGTAGAAGATAATCCTTTGTTCTGGGACCCGGTGGATAGATCCGGTCTAAGGCTCCTCCTTCTGTCTGAGTACAACAACATCTCCCATGGGTTAGTGTGTGTTATGGCTGAGAGATGGCATCAGGAGACCAGCAGCTTCCATCTGCCTGTTGGGGAGATGACCATCACACTGGATGATGTTGCTTGTCTTCTAGGCATCCCCGTCGCTGGACGGCTCATTCAGGAGGATGATTTAGATCCTGACCATGGTGTAAAGCTGATGGTGACTCACCTATTGTTTCTGGTGGAGGACGCGGTGGAGCAGGCAAGTAATAATTCAGGTGCCTTTGTCACTTACACGGCCTTGAAAGAGCATTATGAGCACCTGTTGAATAGGTGTAACCATTTGATGGGGGAGGATTTATCAGAGGAGGAGGAGATGAGTCGTATTAGGCCCGCCTGTGTCAAGGCGTTTTTATTGCTCTTGCTTGGCTACACCATTTTTGCCGGCAAGAACAGCAAAACCATTAATCTGTTGTGGATGCTTGCGATTCGAGATTTGGATGAAATAGGCATGTGTTCATGGGGCGGGATGGGACTTGCTTTCTTGTATGAGCAGCTGAATCTTACCTCCAGCCCACATGTTGGCTCCATTGGTGGTTACATGAGCTTGCTTGTGGTAATTTTTTTTTTCTTCTTTTTTTAAGTTAAACGTAAATGTATAGTTTCTTGTATGACACTTGTGTGCTTATATAGATTTGTCTCTTTGTGTTTGCAAAGATGGGTTATAGCTCACTTCAGACATGTGGTTCCGAGGTCGAGATATCAAGATTACGAATGAGAGAACTCGTATGTGGGTAGATGGAGACCTCAAAGGGGGTTTAAACATGTTGATTACTTCAGAGGCTTGTTGGATTCGATGGAGCATTGTCATGTCACCTGGAGGTCGTACGAGCACCGACGAGACGTGATGCCTTTTTAAGACGTGTGCTGGTACTCCGGATGGATCATGGCTGGGAAACAAAAGATGGTGCGCCATTTGGCCGAGCAGGTTGTGCGGCAGTACAGATATGTTCAGAAAGTTCCCCGACCTCGTACTACGATTATGCTTCTTGTCCCAACAATTTGCTCTGCATGTCGTTCCCCAGCAGCAGAGGGATCACCAGGTCCCTGACAACGAGACTTGGAAGCATTCAGATAGGTACATTAGGTGGTTCTACCGTGTATCCCATCCTCTTATCGTCAACCCTGCTTCAAAGCCTGACATTGTCATGCCGAGACCTGTCTACTAGGATATTCTTGTTGACCAGGATTGGGCCAGACATCCTCTTGATCCATTGCAAGTCATTAGCAGCATGAGAGACAGAGTGGAGCATGCGATGGAGATTCCAGAGGTGGTTTCAAATCCACTCTTCTTCAGCATTTTGGAGGGCCTCCGGACCGAGTATAGCGTGTTTGACCATCTGCAGGTTCAACGGAGGAGGTCTAGGAGTCATAGTCCACATGGCAGCAGTAGTGTCTTATTTTATGACTTGTTTTTTTATGACTTTTTTGCTATTTGTAGTATTTTTCTTAACATTTTGGTTGTATGATATTTACATTTGCGCAGTTGTGCCTCTTTATGACATTTCAGTTATTTTCTGTTAAAATTGTGTTTCTAAATTATGATTGAATGAATGCATGTTCTCTCAATTATGAGTTTTGATTGAATGAATGAATGGTTGTTCTTATGTATGAACGAACGAAGGAACAAAGCTAAACGGGGAATAAGGCAGTGACCACTGCCTGCCTGTTCTGGTGCGCACAGAACAAGCGTGAGTTAACTCACGCTAGTGTTAACAATAGCGTGACTTAAGTTACGCTACGTGACTTAAGTCACGTGGCAGTTTGTACTAGCGTAACTTAAGTCATGTAAGGGTAAAAAGGGAAATTCACTTGGGAATGAGCAAAAATGTTTGGGTAAAGAGCACTACTCTTTTTTTTGTGGAAAAAAATCATCCAATCCATCCATTAAAGATTATGTCCATCCAATCCATCCATTATTAGATTTTAATGGATGGATTATCCATCCGATCCATCAATCAATGTGTATGATTTTTTTAAGAGGTGTATTAGTTATTAAAGTGCTTTTTTTAGTGAATTGAATCATAAGAAATTTTATGTAAAAGACCCAGAACTATTTTTTTTCCAAGCCCAGTAAAGTTGATATAAGCCCAAATAATTTAAAGAAATATTGAATATTATTAAGTAAATAACTAAAAATAATATGGCGGTCAGTGGTGGCCACCGATGGCCTCACGGCGGCGCACGGTGGTGGTCTGGCCAAAATTCCGACAACTAGCGGTGGTCCACGGCGGAGCTCCGATGTTGACCACCACCTATAATAAAATAATATTAAATAATATATTAATTTAATATTATTTAAATATTTTAAAAAAAAATTCTATTTTTGCTGGCAGTTTTTTTATTAAATTAATTTTATAATTTTTTTTTTTAAAATTTATCAAATATATAATTATTTAAATAAAAAAATTAATATTATTTCAAATTATCCATTGGATTTTTTTTTCTTCAAAAAGGTGATCCAATGGATCTTTAAAATAGGGTGGATGGATCAAATACATCCATAGTTTTAAATGGATGGATTTAAACCAATCCATTAACATTTTTTTTTTTATGGATGGATTGGATGGATATTGATTTCATGGATCATATTGCCACCCCTACTCACATGATGTACTTATCATCTCTCTTCTTTTTTCTCTCTATATTATTTTTGAGCAATAAAAAGAGAGAGAAATAAGGTTGTCACAAAAATAGTCATCAAATAGTTGTCTAAATATCATTACTCAAGAACAAATGATGTCTCTCTCAGAGTTCGAGGGAAGGTTTTGATATGTCAATAATGATATCCTAGATACTATCAATGGTTTATGTCTCTCATTCACTATTTCAATTTATTTTTTGTGAAATAACCAAATGGCTAGAAATTTATATTTTAAGGTGGATAAGCAGAAAAGCTTAGGTTCGAAATCTGACATTTACATGATGAATGTCCCTCCAACTGAACTTTGTTCATGGATACTCTCACTTTTTCTATTTCTTTTTTTTTTAATGAAAGAGTGCTGAATCCCGACACTCTTTCTATGTCTAATATTATATAGTTTGATCTTTTGAAAAAAAATTAAAAAAAAATGTAATTAATTTTAGATAGAAAAGAAAAATTATGAGTTATTATACAAAAGTTAATTAATGTATAAAAATAATTAACCAATTGAACTGAAAGAAAAGATAATAATGGATCGTTGATATTTTAAAATGGTTTATAAGCATCTGTTTGTTTATAAAAAAAAATCTCAGGTTATCAAAAATGAGAAGAGATTAGGTCCAAAAAAAAAGCAGGAAGAGATAAATTTACATTCGAAATCATTATGAATACAGTAACTTCATTTTTTTTCTTAAATATAAATAAATGTCAGGGTTCGAACTCCGAACACCCCACTTTTCTATATTTAAAATGTGTGAGCTTTATTCACTGGATTACTGGACAAAGAAAAAAAATGTCAACCTTAGAGATTACATTATGTATTTTTTTATCATGTGTAAGGAAAAAATAAGGATTTTTCGATTATGTGTAAAGTCATTAGAGATTACATTTGAAGGAGAAAAATCTTTTAAAACAAAATTAACTTTTAAAAATGTATATTTGGTTGGATATAATGAAAAAAATTTGTAGTTTTTTTTTTTGAAGAGGAATAATATTTGTAGGTTGTTGATATATTTATGCTACCTAAAATATTTAAATGAAATATTTAGTCGATAAGATCAAAGTGATGTATGTAGGTTGTTGAGATTTTTTTTTTGAGGGAATATAGTTTATTGAGATATTTATGAAAAATCAAAATAGTTTTTTAAATAATAAAAATACTGAGAGTTAAAGTGGAAGTGACATGTGACATAAAAAAACTTAGATTGTATATATTTTTTTAACAAGCAACCTTAGTTTATATATACTATATTACTATATTCATTGATTACGTTTAAGGGGTAAATATGCAATTTGGCTCCTCAAATTAGGCCCTCAAATCAAATGTAAGCTAAAGGAATGTTTGAATGGAAATATGCAATTTGGTCCTCAAATTAGGTTCTCGGATCAAATGTAAGCTAGCTCCTTAATTTTGAGTTCGTAAAGTCAAATTTATCTATAATTGTTTAATAACAGTTTTAGCCACATAACTTTTTCAAAGTTGCGATTTTGGTCCCCTAAGAAAAAAAACTTTAAAATTGCCTCTAAGTTTTGCAACTGTAGCAGTTTAGGCCCCTCAAGGCCAAAAAAAAAAAACATGTGACACCTCACTTACGGTGCTACGTCAGCGTAGACCAAGTCAAAATTGGCCTTGGGGGCCAAAACTGTCATAGGTGCAAAACTTAGGGGGCGGTTTTGTAGTTTTTTTCTTAGGGGGCCAAAATCACAACTTTGGGAAAGTTAAGGGGTTAAAACTGCTATTAAGCCTAATTAATTTTATACTCCCTCCGGTCATATTTACAAGATAAAGTTGACTTTTTAGATACATTAAAGAATGTATGTATCTAGTCAAGAACCTAAACCAAATGCATAAATTATTTAATGTATCTAAAAAGTAAATTGTTTCTTGTAAATAGGACCGGAAGGAGTATTAGATTAAGTAACAATGTCTTTTTTAACGTAAACAACTAATTAATTTGCATCCTTCAAATAAAAAAGAGATTTACTTTTCCCACTATGTTGCCTTCTCGCGCGCCCTGCAAAAATTTCAATAATACCCCTGGTCCGGATTTCGTTTTCCGAACCAGATTGTTAGTGTTCTGGAAAATAAAATCCGGACAAATACGATATGGATATTTTGTGTCTTTCTTTGTTGTCAAGGGTCTTTGTTGACCGTTATACGACCCCCACATAAGCTGCAATGCAATTGCAGGGGTCGTATGAGCGGTCAACAATGACCATGACACCACAAACACTCCTAAAAGCTACCTAAAAAACTAAAAAAAATTGAAGAAAATGTAAGAAAGAAGGTGAAGAAGAATGAAGGAAAATGTTGAAGATCCAAGCCTTTTTATAGTCGTAAATAAGTCATAGGTCTTAATAACAGTCAAATAAAACGTGTTCCACATTCAAAACCGTCAAAAAATGCATTCAAACTCACTAACCGGCCTAACCTTTGGTGAAACGTCACCGGCCAAAATGTTACTGAGGGATTCCGGATTTTATAATCCGGAATGCATGAGGTTATTCCAGATTATAAAGTCTGAACTACACCAGACCCTTTATTTGGATCGTTTTCGTTGCGAATGCCTTGAAATATAATAGAACAAAGGTACATAACATAAATAGAAGCAACATAAGACAAATAAACAGTTAAAAAAAACCATAATAACATAAATGTTGAATCTTTTGGGAAGGTGTTTTCAAGAGGATTTTTTGAGTTAGATCCTGCTGCCTTGCCAAATGACATATTCATCTGGCAGGCAGCAAGATCTAACTCATAGCAACCTCTTCATATTTTTGAGTTATCTATCTATCAAGGAGGCAGCAAGGAATATCTATATATTTTTGACAACATGTTGAGGATCTTCATAATGCAGTCAAATAGATAACAGTCTATTTGCGATAGCATTAGAAAGATCCTCAACTTAATGACAAAAATTTGCATGGTTTTCTTTGGTGTGTTTGTGTGTTTTGCTGGTATTGAAGCTGAAAACCGGAGAGGGTGTATTTATAGAGGTCATTGGATGTTGTGGACAACATAAACTCTTGGTACAATGTGGTCCATTCAAAAGAATCCTATGCTGAAGTATTCCGGATTTCGTATTCCGGAATACAATTACGCCCTATGTTAATCCGGATTTCATAATCCGGACTGCATATCTTTGGTTATTTTATCGATTAAATGAACATTTTTGACGTAAATTAAAACATAATGAAAGTTTAAATAATATATATATTATTCAAAACATAATGCAACAACTTAATTCAACAACACATAACTAACACGCAATTAAAACAACATAAAACACGCGATTAATTAAAACATAGCACATTATCACA
>Ga0315914_1005822_pt1 | contig 17765 bp, 11 predicted proteins | sample MpolenodulesMG_FD_203920 | JGI IMG/M metagenome (GOLD analysis project Ga0315914, IMG submission 203920) | Medicago polymorpha root nodule microbial communities from Los Angeles, California, United States - elongated nodules | ecosystem: Host-associated > Plants > Roots > Nodule | place: USA...
AAGATGAATAATACAAACCCTAACGTTTTTTTGATTTTTTTAACAGAAGGGACCAAAATAGGTAACGGAGATAAAGATAAAGTACTCAAACGGTAGTTAAGGGACGAAAGTGATACCAAATAAATACTTAAGGGACCAAAAGAGCATTTAAGCCTTTTTTAAATAGTTGTACAAATATCATTTTTCATTAGAATATAACATCGACCAATATGATGCAACCGTATCAGTTGTTAATCGCGTGAGTCCTTTAAATATGCTTTGGCTCAACAAATGTGAAGGTTTAAAGCAGAAACTTAGATACTTTTTAAAAACTAAAATAAAAACAAATTAAAAGACCTTTTAAGCATAATTTTTATTAATATTAAACTGTATAAAAATAAATATTAAATGCATTGACATGAATCATGATTGATTAATTTTGTATTAAATTAAGAAAAATGTTATATGTCCCGAGAAATTTCATAGTGACAAATTCACGACTCCTTCACTTGATATTTTCATAAAAAAATCATACCCCACCACCTCCTTGTTTTTCGCCCATGAAGAGTTTTAATCGGTGAATTGTGCTTCGGGATGATTTCGGGACAATATCTCTCCCATTAAACAACACAGCTCTTAAATTAATTAGTAGTAAAGGGAGTGAGTGAACTTAATATTACAAGGCCAAAAAAAGATAAATACTACTAAAATTATATTACTATTTTTTTATTTTTATTTTTTTGTTGAGGGATATTACTATTTGAATTAAAATACAAGTTTGGTGCCTAAAATAGATGTTTCATTTGCATCCCCTTGAGGTGGCCGAGATTTAAATATGTGGTAATTAGGAGAAGATCATATATGCAGGACAATCAACAGTTATTCAGATGCATTAGTGATCCAATAGTGTTGAAGTGTGTTTGGATTTTTGTTCTATTTTCTATTCTCGTGTCTATTTCTATTTAATCGTGAATCTGTTGAAGCTAGCTAGAAACCCTAGCTTTCGATAGCCACGTTTAGAAGCTACACAACTCTACATACATACCTATGAACTTAAAAGATACCATTGATTATAATATGAAATTCCATGAATGTGCTCTTAATCATGTGCTATGTCAAACTTTTACCTCCTTATAAAACTAAATTAATTCAATTTATAAGATAAGATGATAGAAGAAGGTACCAAGAAAGACATATATGCACATCCACATAGAGAGAAAGAGAGCATATACCCTACATGTGGGAATGGTTTGGGGACAAAGCAAAGAAAGCATATAGTGCATGCAAACAATTCACATGGGAGCATAACATGATCTTCACAAGAAGACCTCACTTTTCCCTCTCTTTCACAGCTCATACCCCAAATCCCACGAGTCCTCACAATTCTAGTTTTAACTATATCTTAAAACTACTGTACCTATACTTAACTTTTTAATGAAAAATGATTAATGTAACACGTCACACACCATGCATAACCCCTTATAAATATTAATAATATCTTATGCACATGGTCTTTGTTCTCCTCTAAGTTAAAGATCACAAAACCATATGATTTCACCAATCACTAACTCCCTTAAGTGGGGTTCTCTTTCCTTTTCATCAAGAACGTGGACACTATTCATTTGGAATCAAATCAATTACCTAATTCTGTTTTCATATCTTAATTTTAGAAAATAGATATATATGCTTCTCATTTTGCTTCCTATAAATAAACTTACATATATATTCTACACACTCTAATTTGAGATATTTTCTTTAACCACTCTAACTCTACCTAAATTTGTTAACTAGTTTTTGACTCTTTTTCTCTACCTAACAACTGAAGTTATTAATATTGCAATTTATAAAAATACAACAGAATTTTCAAATTAATTAACCTAGGTTAAAATTAGTGTGTTCCAAAGGGTTATCATTATTATAAGGGCATGTCACTAAAGAGAAGGTCACAAGGGCACGTGGTGGCTGATTCCCACTAGCTATTAAATCCACTGGCGACTTTCCAGTTACACCGTTGAGTCCCTCTTCCCAGCTGTTCATAGCTGTCCATTCCTTCTCCATTCCCATGTGACCCTACTGCACACAAGATACCCTTTAACATTTTTTTTATAGGATAATATACCCTAAATAAAATTTAGCAAAATTTTAAAATACCAACATATTGCATATCACAAAAAAGAAAAAGAAAAAAAGTAGAGAGAAAAAGTTCATGATTTTGTTTTTTTAATTAACTTGGCTTTCTTCCCTCTAACATTCCCTTGTGGTTTCTGGAAATATACATATTTATTAAAGGGTTGTGTTAGAGGCTCATCACTTTCATTTTTCTTCTCTCCCATTCATACATTGTATATGTTCATATATATAGATATATAACATTTTGTTATAATTAACAACATCCTTAACAACAACAAATTTGAGGTTTGTGAAAATTCCTGTTTGTTAGATAGTTTTGTACATATCTCTCAAATGGCACAATTACCTCCTAAGATCCCAAACATGTCACCTAGTTGGCCAGAATTTTCCACACACCAAAAAAATATTATGCCAACATCAATTTCAACCAATAACATTGTCACTACAAACAATTATCAGAATCAAAACCCTTCATGGGTGGACGAGTTCCTCGACTTTTCCTCGGCAAGGCGAGGCGCTCATAGAAGGTCGGTCAGCGATTCAGTCACATTCTTAGAAACACCAATGCTCGATGGAAAACACGATGGTAACAACAATGACAACGAGTTCGACAAGTTTGATGATGAACAATTTTTGTCCATGTTCAGTGATGAAATATCTGGTGTCAATAACATGCCACCAACATTGTCTTCGTCGAACCCTTCGAGTCCTTCAGATCAGAATTTTGTCAATGATGATAATGAGAAAGAGAGGAATAAACAAGAGAAGAAGGAGAATGATTTAGGAGATATGAAGAAAGAGGAAGATGAGAAGCAATTGAAATATGAACCTGATGAGGTAGAAAGCCAATGCAAACAGGAAAATTCACAGCCTCAAAGTAACAACAACAATGTCACTTCTTCTAATGATAGAATTACTGATCCAAAGAGAGTCAAAAGGTAATTATCAAACACTCCTATATCTTAAATTTTGATGTATATGTTAACATGTAGGATGAAATTTAAAACAATTTTTTTTTCTTCTAATTTTCTTGCATAATTCAACTTTTTTTAATAGTATATTTTTATCTACACATATGCTTAATTTTGCTAATAAACTTGCAATCCACACATGACATAATTTTCGAGTAATTTATTATTATTGTAGATTATTTTTTAAGTATGATTTTGATATTCTAGTTGAAATTGATGATTAGTTTCATGCATTGCTCTTTATAATTGAAATATTGTTGATCTTGGTTTCTTGAACTTTTTATATATTTTTTTCTTTGTTTGTAAATGAAAATAAAGCATTTTTTCCTTTGAGTTTTGCAACTGATTCTGGTTTTCTTGCATTAGAATCTTGGCAAATAGGCAATCAGCACAAAGGTCACGTGTGAGGAAGCTGCAATACATATCAGAGCTTGAACGTAGTGTAACTTCATTACAGGTTTGTCACGTAACATAAACATAACATGATTTCACTATAATTTTTATACTTATTTATTTACAGTACTATAATATATGGAAATTTGATGTATATCGTAGGAATGATCAAATAATAATGTTATTGACTTTTTGTTATTCCTTCTATTGACCATAATATTGAAGGCTGAAGTTTCAGTGCTATCTCCAAGAGTTGCATTTTTGGATCATCAACGCTTGCTTCTAAATGTTGACAACAGTGCTCTCAAGCAAAGAATTGCAGCCCTTGCACAAGACAAGCTTTTCAAAGATGGTAATTTAATTATTTCTTCAATGCTATATTGTTCAATTTAATTATTATTACTAGTGAATTAATGTTGATATATGAGTAAAAGAATATGTACACTGTGGTCCTAATGAGACCATGACAAGTCAAGCATGAAATGACAAAATAAAAATGGAGAAAACACACCAATAAGCTATATATAGCACTGTAGTTACTTGAAGTTGGTCAAGTATTCACTATGGAGGATTAATAGAACTAGTGGTATTTATAAAATTAAATTTAATAAGAGTGAAACAGGTCCATAGTTATGAGAATGCACACAGAGTTATAATGAATTTAGTGAATGTATTTTTGTTTGCATGCGCGCGTATTTATGTGATCATGTGCTCCATCACAAAGTAGTTAATATACTGGGAAAAAAAGTATTGGATAGATACAAAATGTATAATAGTTATTTTGGTCTTTGAATGTGTAGTAAATAGGTACAATAGTCTTAATTATGTATCAAAATTTTAAGAGTCTCTAATTGTATATTACGTTGGTCAAAATTCTTACGTTAAAATGTTAGTCAAAATAGTCTCTTACCTCAATATTTAGACACATATAGCCAAGAAGAAGCTTCAGATACTGTACTTATCATAATGATTTATATATTTACATGCAGCTCATCAAGAGGCACTGAAGAGGGAGATAGAAAGATTAAGACAAGTATATCACCATCAGAATCTCAAGAAAATGGAAAATGCTAATGGATCACCCTTACCATCCCCATCACAAAAGCCAATATGTGATTCTCAAACAGAAAACGAACAACTTCTCAATGTATGAACTCAACTCTTCAGAAAACCCATAGTAATGAAGTAGCTAGCTAGTTTATATATTATTATTATCATACACATTACTCTGATTCTTTTGTTTTTATAAAAAAAGACATTGCAAAAAAAAAATTATAAGACAAATGACAGATTTTAAGGAAAGGGAAAAGAAATGAGGGAAAAAAAACAGCAAAAGTTTTCTTTTCTTATGTAATTGTAGTTGTGTACATAGTCTTTTTTTGGTGTACAAAGCTAAAATTGTGTGCATAGTCGGTCGGTCGCATCTGAATTTTAATTTCTTTAAATTTAAAATACTGAACTTAAAATTTAGACCATCTAATCTTACTCAGACACTTTAGATATGGCTGACAACATACATTCACAAGATCGTGCATGCAACTTACGTTCTATTGAGTTGTTAGATACGGTGTACATTTTTTTTATTAGTGAATTCGAAACAAAATAGATCTTCTTCCGCTGAAATTACAGTCGGTTATAGACGGTTGGATTTATTTAACGGTCTACAACCAAATGTAGCATAAAAACAAGTGTAAAATATCCATTTTGAAAAGGAAACTAAATTTAGTTTGAAGAGTCACGTTATTGGGTGGTGTGGTAGTAGTACTACTAGTACAAGTAGGGTTCTTTCTGTTATGAAACAGAGCATGCACGTGATGTGTTTTGCTTTAAAACTTAAAAGAAAGGGACCACTCAAAGTTTGCATGATTGGAATGCAGGGAAACACATGTGCATCAGTGGCATCAAAAGAAAGGGTGGAAGAAACAGTTGTGTCTGCTTTAACATGATGTATATCTCTATATATAAATCTATATAGAAAAAATTGAATGGAGGTATAATAATGTTTGTTGATGAGTCTTTCACTTCTTTATTTGTTGTGTTTGATTCTTTTTCTATTATTTTGTTTTTTATCTTTTTCAATCCATTTGGAAAAACAAAGACAATGGCTTGTGGAATGTGGCGTGTGATGGATATATGGATAAAATGAAAGAAAGGTGTGTCAGTTTTTAGGTCTTGGATTTAATGGGTTTGGTTGTAAATTGTAATTTGAAATTATTATGTAATCATTTTTATTTGACATATTAATTAAAATCTAAATTGTAAATAGTCAGTTTGACTCAATTTGCGCTGTATATATGGAGTTTTAACTATTTCATGAAGGAAATTTTGTGTATGGTTTTTACTAAGTGGGGACAATATGGAAATGTTGGCAAAGGATAAGGTAATTTGGTATTGTAAAACTGTGTAATGATAAAATTCAGAAAAGGCCAAATAAGATTCAATTGTGGGGTTATGGTTAGTTGATTCCATTATTGGAATATGCGATTGTATAGGAGTGAAGATCCTCTCCATTTGTGTTCCACTCCATTTATATAGTTACATAATTTCAATTTTTACCAGTTTTCATACAGTTACAACATTGGTAACAGTTGAATCTAGATTAGTGTAAAAAGTGTGAATACAACATTTAAACGGTTCAATCTCAAACCAACGTACATCGATGTTTTAACTAAGTGAATGTATGAATTGTGACCGGAGGTGATCCATCAATATTATAGTGTCTTTTCAATAAGTTCTGTGGGAACCTAAGAAATGTATTTCTAGAAAATAGAGGTGTTATTAGGGTGGCTTGTTTTGTTTTGACTCATGTCTTTTGATTAATTAGGAAAGATCCAAAATGACTCTTAGTACATAACTTCTTGCTAAAACATTGAAGAAATATACTATAGACAAAACATAGTCCATGTAACGTCGTAAATGCATATGTCCATTACCAATAGTACTATAGTAGTACTCACAGCCACAAGTGCTTACAAAATGTCGTAATAGTAGTATTTAGGTTGTCAAGTTGAATTTAAGAAAAAAAATAAGGGAAAAAACTATGGCTTAATAATAGTTTTAGCCTCTTAACTTTCCTAAAATTGTGATTTTGGCCCCTTAAGAAAAAAAAATTACAAAACCGTCCTCTAAGTTTTGCAACTATAGCAGTTTTGGCCCCCAAGGTCAATTTTTGGTAAAAAAAAAATTAAAAAAATAACACATGGCACCTGACTTAGGGTGCCACGTCAGCGTAGACCGAGTCAAAATTGACCTTGGGGGCCAAAACTGTCACAGATGCAAAACTTAGGGGACGGTTTTGTAGTTTTTTTTTCTTAGGAGCCAAAATCGCAACTTCGAAAAAGTTAGGAGGCTAAAACTGCTATTAAGCCAAAAACTAATTGATGAGTAAAAAAACTAAAAGCTTTGATACCTATTGTTCAATTCAATTAATCCTAAACAGTTTAGTTCAATCGCAAACTTTTTTAAGTAAGATGTTATCTTCCATGAATGGGAATCCAACTATGGAACTTGATGTGGAGTCCAATACAAATGTATTCACAATTTCAATTTGCATTATCGGGTAGGGGTAAAATCAAACATAATATTCATAAGAATTGTTCAGAAAAATTTAAGTTTAAATCTTGAATGATAAACAAAACTTTACTTATCTTCAACTATCATGGACGGACCCACTTGTAGCTATACATGGGCCTTGGGCCTTGGCCTTCACTTAGTTAAGATTTTTTTTTTTTTAAATACTAGTACATGTGTGTGGTAGTGTTTGAGTGGTAGTGGTTTTAAAATACTAATACACTAGAAACAAGTCATACAACATAACACAATTGTATCTTTTTTGGTGTAACATAAAACAATGTAGACATTCATGAGACTTAATTCTTTTTTTTGGTTACAACATGAGACTTAATTCAGAATAGTATTATTAGCCATTGAATTTTAAAAAATAAAAGGTAGAGATTTGGTGTTAAAATTTAATTTGACATTTGATGTTAACTTTAATTAGTTTGTTTATGTTTTATTGTATCTATATTATCTAGATTCTAAAAGAATTTTAACAAGAGAAGTTTAACTAAAATAGACAAATAGTTTTCAAATTTTCTATACTTAGACTAGAATTTGAATTAAAATTTAAGTTTGAAAAAAAGAGAGTAATTAAAGGTAAATTTATCAAGAAAAAGATCCGATCAAAAATTAGTTAAGTGTTAGTTAACCATAGAATTGCTTTTATATAATGGTGTGTATGTATGTATATATAGCCTACACTGCTTAAAATTTATGGGTCCGTCCTTGGGTAGGGGTGAAATGAAACCTAATATTTGATAAGAATTGTTTAGAAAAATTTAAGTTTAAATCTTGAATGAAACTATCAATGACAATATTTTAGCTATCTTCAACTAAACGTAGGATAACTACACCCCTTCCTTGATAAAAGGAGGGTTAAGACAAAAAAAATCTCCAACACAAATAATAAGAGCTAGTCATAAAAAAGAATTTACGAGGTGTATGTTTTAAGTCTAAGTATCACATTCTTGAATACATGGTAGTCATATACTCATATTTGCTATAAGGTTGAGAAAAAATTATACCCACATATAAAGGTGGAAACAATGAAACAAACAATTCATTAGTTATGAATTTTTAGATTTGAATTCAAACGTGACTTAAAGGTGTGTTTGTTTCAAGGTTTATAATATGATTTTCGAGAATGTGAGATTGGAAATGCAACATTCTCATGTTTGTTTTACGTTTTGAAAATTTGTTTCTAGGAATGTTATTTACACATGATTTCTATTATTCTTATTCTCATGATTAAAGTATAGGAATCTTACGTTCCCATGAGAATAGAACTCAACTTACTATAAATTATCACTACTATTCACATTTATTTCAATTTTTATTTTTTTAATTGAATAATTTCTAAAACTTTCCAATTAAATCTAATTTTTTTACCATACACATGTGTATGAATGTTATTCCTAAAAAGGAATGTAATTTCTTACCTTGAAACAAACACACATTTAGAAAATCAAATGTTATTCTAACAACATCATGATTGTACATGGTGTTCTTACAATAATAATAATGTAGAATCACTGCCTCACACTAACGGCAGTTAATTAAGAGGCTTGAATTTTGTGACTTGAATGTAACTCACAAATTATAGGCAAATCATCAATGAAATTGGCGACTTTGGCAACCCTTAACCGATGACTAGTGTCTTTCCAAATCTCTACTTTCTATCGTTAAAGAAGAAAGCCACTGCTGCTCTAAATCATGATCAATATTAATGTAATCGTGGGGAGTAGAAGGTTGGATTCTATCCCTAGTATGAACCCTCCGAAAAGAGCTCGATCGCGAAATATTTTTCGGGGGACCCACTAACACCACCACCATATGATGCACCTTCATATGGTGGTCTAAACAGAGTGGGACCCTCACGTGGCTCTGTTTCAAGCTGCGGTTCAACCTTGGTTCGACAAATTGGACATGTGGAATGTGAAGCTAACCACTTGTCAATACAACCCACGTGAAAACTATGCTTACAATTTGGAAGCAGCTTCATCATTTCTTCATTCTGCAATAAACTCAAACACACAGCACATTCAACAATATTATTGGAAACATTGTTATTTTCTGCTTGTTGCTTTTGTTTGAAGAGGAAAGTAGGAAGAGTAGTGATGAACTTAGGGTCGAGACCAGTGTTGGGTGGTTCTGTTAATTGGGTGTGAGCTTGAGTGGCGGTGAGTCTCACTTCGCCATTGGCTGCTCTCCTGAGAACTCCGCGATTGAAAATAAACCTAGAGTAGATCATGTAAATAGCGAACATTAAAATTAAAAATAGTGCTAAGGAAACTATGATGCTGAGCAACATTATTTTGTTGAAGTCGATCTCATGGTCTTTATATCCATAGAAGTTACTCATGGTAGTATAATTTATGTTCTAACTTGTGTTTGTGTGTGTGATATATATAAAAGAAAGAATGAAGTTGGAGAAGGTGTGGGGCTTGGTTTTTCTTTGACATACGGGTGTTTGACTTCTGTATTTGGTATATATATGGTCGTTGAATTAAGATCAGACAATTTAAATTTTAATATATAATTTAATTTTTCTATTTTTTTAAATAAAAGTGCAAAGCTTGATATTTAAACCGTCTCATCTCGATTCAACGATCATGAGTTCCTTGGGTTGGTGTGTTGGATATATGTGTGCAATGCATGTGTGGAGTGAAGAATATTGACTAACAAGTAACTCCCAAAAATATTTTAAGTGTTTTGACCGTTGAATATTGACGCTTAACTATATGATAAAATTAACGAGAACTGAGAAAGGTATTGGAGGAGACTGTCATTTGCATGGAAATTGAGAAGACAAATAAAGAGAAAATTAGTTGCGAGAGAATTATATGGACTAATATGCTACTTTTCCAGAAGACTTATCCTTCATTGACTACTCATGTGGTGTATGCATTATTCTCTAAAGAGCCTAGTTTTTATCCTTCTATAATAAAATGCCTCCCCAGGATAACTCATATAGGGGAGGGGATGCCAGTAATTTTACTAAAAACTAATATTGAAACAAAATTTTCATCCCTTTTAATTTTATGTTTTACTTCAGTCCCAAAAACAATTTGTGGTTTTATACTAAGTTTCAATCTTTTCTGTAAGTTGTGTACATTTTAATCATATTTTTGTAAGTTTTTTGTGTCCATCAAATTTCCCAACACTCTTCGAATTCTCTTTGGTAAAAAAAAGAAAAAAAGAAATGTAATATAACGAGGAACTTCTATTGAAAACTAGGTGAAGTGATTCTTCATAGCGTGTGATTTTTTTTTTATAAAACATTTTGGTTTTATGACTTAACACTTGGGGGTAATCGGTTTGCAGACCAAATTTTTAGAAGTTGCCCTAAAAAACAAAATCGTAAGTATTTCATTTTACAATGGTCATTTACGCTTGTAGATTTCTTTAGAAATACAAAGAAATTTCATTACAAAGGTCCTATTGTTCTATCATTTAGAAAGAAAATAAAATTCCAAATGTACAGGTAAATCGGCAAGGGCGCCAAATCGGTAAAATCTTGTAATTTGTAGAATGTTGGCAATAATGCTGACGGTTAGAACAATTCCCTTTTTTTTAAGTCATTGAACCTTGTAAAAAGTGATCAATATACAAGACAAATGTGATCCAATGAAAATAAAAAAAAAGTTATGAGTTGAACCACAAATAAGAAAATCTAGTTGGTTTATAAATAAAAAAAATTTCTCACTCAGAAACTGAACCCATTCTGTGAATTGAGTGGTGAGCTTTGCAAGCAAAGTAGATTTAGATGAGTAAGTAAAAGCTTTGTTTCAAACCAAATCTCTATGGAACCTTTTTTTTCTCACATCAAATACTAAAAGGAGAAATAGAGTAAGTTAACCATAAAAAATATAACATTAATTATCAATTCAAGGTTGTCTTCAAAGCAGAAACTAACCGAACTCAGTTTAACAAAAAGTACTGATAAAATAGCAACCTCATATTCATTCTTGCAAAACAAAAGTGATCCAAAAACTAATATTTCAAAATAACAGACAAGCCTAAGCCTCATTACAGCTGGCATTCAAAAAAGCTCTTCCAGGTTGACGGTTGGCCAATGGTCCATGGCATCCAAGAAGCTGCAAAATCACAAAAAGAACTTATAAGTTGAAAGGTCAATTACTTCAACAAAACTGACTGAAGAAAAGTATCTAACTGAGTGTCCAAACAGATTATAATCACAAATCAGACACATGCCCTAATATATTCCAAACTAACATGATTCAAGTTAGCAAAAAGTACAAGTCCTTGGCACGAGGAAGAAAATATGAAACAAGCAGTACAATGAATTTAAGTGCAGCTTCACATTTACCTTCGCATTAACACCATCAGGCATAATTCTGTTTTCAGATTTCAACTTCAGATACTCAGCTCGGTTGATCTTCGTGAATCCCCTGAAGAAGCATTTCAAACAAAAATAATTAAGAGTTGATACATGGATTAAAGTTAAAGGTCAAAGTAATCCCAGACTACAAATCTACAATGGAAGTAAAGTGATATTTCATTTTTCAAATACTTACCACTTCCTGCTAACGATGATCTTTTGACGGCCAGGGAACTTAAACTTAGCACGACGGAGGGCCTCCTGAGCGTGGTGGCTGTTGTTGTCCTTGCAACGGACAGAAAGAAGCACCTGCCCAATAGCCACTCTGGCACAAACACCCTGAGGCTTTCCAAAAGCACCTCTCATACCAGTTTGAAGCCTATCAGCACCAGCACATGAAAGCATCTTGTTGATCCTGAGTACATGGAATGGATGAACCCTGACTCTCAAGTGGAATGCATCCTTTCCTGCAAACTTCGACATGTACTTATTGCAGGCAATCCTAGCGGCTTCAAGTGCCTCACTTGAGACATTTTCCTTCTCCCAACTGACCAGATGAACACAGAATGGAAATTCATCGACACCCTTCTTCTTCATGCCAACATCGTAGATTCTGATCTTGGGATCAGGAACTCCTCGACAGAAACGAGACTTTGGATAAGGCTTGTTCTTAATTTGACGGTAACACCTAGCAGGTCCTATAAATAAAACAAACATGATTACAATCACACAAATAGTGCAATAGATAACAAAAACTAAGCAACACATCATATGATCAAGATATGAAAAATGCACTATGAATCAGTTTCATCCATTAAAATATCATAACATTCAGAGGTTTTTGTTATGTTTCATGCTTAATTAGAAACGCAATCTCAGCCGAAAGATGGTGATATTTCTGAATAATCACAGTATAATCAGAATAGTAAGGATATAAAAATTGCATCATAGATTGCAGAACAATACACAATAACAAAACAAATAACATATAATCATTTGAATAACTTTTATTAAAATTTGTACTTGGGTATATATATGACTTTATGCTTAATAAAGACATAGATATAATTAATATTATTAAGTAAATAAAAAAATTGAACTGCAATCTCAGCCGAAAGATGGTGATATTTCGAAATAATCACAGTACAATCAGAATAGTAAGGATATAAAAATTGCATCATAGATTGCAGAACAATAAACAAACAAAAAACATAATGATTTGAATAACTATAATTAAAATTAGTACTTGAGTACACACAAAATATAAACAGGGAAATAGTAACAGTAGGTTTATAATTAAGTAAACCCATGTGTCGCAAGACCTGTAAAAGTTTGATCTATGCCAGTAAAAACGAAATGTCAAGCTACTAGACAAAAGTCAGAATTCTAGACATCAGATACCATAGGCAATATACATGAAACATAAACAATGAAAACAGATAAAACAATATAAGAGAATTAATTTTATTAATTATAAAATTTATATTCAGAAGATATAATAGCTTGCAACAGATCAGATGGTAGTGCATGTTTGTTTCATCATCAAAAACAGAACCGTATGGATAAATATCGTCATTTCTCTTGCATTTCATTTACTAATAGTACCAAAGTCAAGACAACAAAGAATGATAGACATTAAAATAGACTCCATCATGTATTATGTATGAAGTATAAGATCACATTAAGCATGACAAGCAATGCCAACAAAAAGTAGCCTCTACCACAATAAAAAATCAAAAAGGTTTACTAAAACATAAAGGTTTGGATACTCATGAAGGCAAATATTAAGGGTCCGTTTGGATTGGTTTATAATTATTATTGAACTTATGAAAACTAACTTATGCAAATAAACAAAGCCTTTACATTAATTCATAAGTAGAAGCTTATTAAGCTGAATAAGTTATTCTAAATAAGCTCAAAATTAAGCTGATCCAAAAGGGCACTTAATCAAAACAGATTTTAATTAGTATATTTTAACAATGAAACATAGGAAGAAAGAAAAAAAAAACTTGATTCAAAACAAATCATTCAACACCAAATCAACACAGAAACTAAAATTAAGCAGTATAATTTGTATATATAATGAAAATTCAGCTCGTGATTTATAAACCCTAAATACTAAATCGTAAATCACAAATCAAAGTTTGAAAGAGAGATCAGAAATTGGAATGGGTTATCTGTCACGGTGAATCAGAAACACGGACCAATATAAAGATCATCATATCTCTATAAAAATTGAAATAAATCGAATTCATTGAAATGAAATGAAGAAACGAAACAAACAGAGAGAAATGAATGAGAAAATGAAAGGGGGATAGGGTTTAGGTCTTACTTCTTCCCATGGCTGCGCTGCGTTCCTTGCGTTCTGTGCTGTCTCCTTGCAAGATTGATTTGTGAGGTTGACAAAATCTATATATATGTAGGGTTTAGGTTTAGGTTAGATATTGGGCTTATGGATGGGCCTATGTCTAAATCAATAATTTCTTGAACGTGGTTTTCACACCCCCTCAATTAATATTAACAATGAAATAAACCCTTTACCCGTACAAAACTTGAAAATTCCAATTTTACCCTTATTGTATTTTAATTTTACAATTTTTTCCATCTTCGCCACCACACAAAATATTACCAACACATACAAGTTTCCAAGAACTTACAAAAACAATTTATAAAACCATAAACTTCAACCCGCTCTTACCAACACATACAGGTTTCTGATTTATAAATTGTGATTAGAAAAAAAGGGTGTATTATTTCTTACTGGAAACATCCAATGCTAACACAATTTTTGAAGTTATCATAAACTGGAAAAATTCTATTTACAGGTATTTGGTATGTTAGTCATAAGCAATAAAATGTTGGTTATCTTCCATTTATCCCTCATATTTTATGATAATTTGATTGATTGCATGACCCATAGCATCTAATCTATGTCTATTTAGGATTTTAGGTATTTATTTAGTTTCAATTGTTATTTATTTATTTATTCTGAACTAGTGATGCTTGTTATTGTTGGTTTTGTGAAACAAGTTGAGTACTATTTGTGAAGCTATGAGAAGATGCAGCGCTGGAATGGATTTGGGATCTGCATCGAGGAAGGACTTTCAAGACGGTTCGTGCAAGTGTATGAACTTGGGGTCCATCATTGGCGGAGCTTGGGGATGAAGTTTAATGAGTTGTCGCATATGATTGTTATTACTAGGAAGATAAGGAATATGTTGATTTCCAAGAGATAAGACAAGGATAACTCAAATGGAAAATTACTAAAGGAGACAGCTTGTAGTGGTTGGACTTGTACTATAAAAAGACGGCGAAATTATGATACCAAAAGTCAGAAAATTGGTGTTTGATTTGAGCGGCCAGGTTCCAGTTAAGGTTAGCGGCCACTAGAATTTTTCACCATCTTATCTCTTCCATATATGAACATGAGTGATAGTTCTTAGAGAGTTAAAGTTATGATTATTTTGGGTTAGTAATGCAGATAGTTCACTCCACTCAAGGATTGTATAATTATTTTAACTCTTAACTCTTGTGTTAATATAACATTTATGGCTTCATTCATTTATTCTTTACCATTTGTTTTGTGGTTAAGTTCAGCATGAGTTAAACCATTTTAGTGACCTAGACATGATGAGGTTATGATTTTATTTGCATAAATGTAGACCATTACAACTTCGAGCTTCTTTTAGACAAATTATGTTCACGCTAATCTTTAAAAGTAAAAATTGATCACTTTACATAAATTTTGTGAGATCGTGAAGGATAAGGATCTTGAAAGACTGTTTGATATGACTATAGACTTGAAGTGTATAATTCGAAGGTTTATACAAGCTTCTTGTCAAAGCAAAAAGGCTCAGCCTCTCCATGAGAATAGCTACTGAGACCTGACATAGTAAAGTGCCTGGTAAAAAATGTGAGTGTACCCCATGAGGGCAACCGTCCCACCGTTTACCATGATGGTTAAGTTGAAAGACCCCTCATGCCACTAGGAAGTTGTATAAAGATGCAAATGTCTATATCTTTACAAATCCATGTCATAACTCATTCGTTGTTCTAAACCACGTTTTTTCATTTAGATCTCCTAAGTACTTTTGTTGCTCTCTCAACTTTTATTGCTTTAAAACTTTATTTTTATAGTTGCCACTTTGAATGATTTATTTATTTTTATGTGCACAAGTTTACAAATTGAAAAGCTGCAGGAAGCTATAACGCCCCAGTCCATATGGGTTCGGTCTTTTTATACTATTACTTGAGATTGTGGCTTACACTAGCTAGACTCCTAAAAATACAGTGTTTTCAGAGCTACCAGTTGACATATGTTTATATAACAAACCAAAAACATCCTTTTTCAAGTTTTCGGTGTGAACTCCAATAAATCGTACATTAAAGTTTATAATAAAAACAAATAACACACTAGAAATAATTTTCTTATGTTTTCGCGTGTGTATGGTGAAAATGAAAAGAGTGAAATTGATGTTTAAAAGGGGTAGATATACAATTGTTGGAGCGTGGGATAAATTATTCCAATACAAAAGAAGCAAAGTTGTACTTGTATGGGACTCAAAGGCTCAACTTATTCATTCATTAAGGAACCCTAACAACAAGGTCTATCAAATATACCATAGGAAGGTCTAATGAAGGCACCTCGATAGGACACATGGCATAAAACAAGACCCAATCTACTAGACAAGACCACCTTGTCAATAATAGCACCTTGGATCAATGTGCGATTTAAACCTCAACAAGATGGTATGAACCACCGCGTACACCAACATAAGCGCATACACCCTCCCGTGCCTCAAAGTATAACCAACATCTAGATAACTACCAGGTTGTTCCTATATATAGGGACCATCAAAGTTTTGAATGCACGTTAAAACTCATGTCACAAATGCAGTAAGTAAACATATCTGAAGCTATTACGGATTGAGCAGGTAATATTAGGTCAAGTCCCAAAGGATAGGGTCAATAGTTATTCAAGAGCTAGATCGATTTATGAACATTTGCAAACACATAAAAAGCATTAAGAGTGAATATTAACGAAGTAAAACTAAGCAAAAATATGCATTAGTAACGGATCATCGTGTGATGATTCCACGCCTCAAGCATGTTTCGATCGCTCTTAGCATTCTTAAATCGCATTTTTGCATTTTATAATCATCAGAGTGTTTTTCCAACGAGGTAGGGTCTTTCTATTCATAGACGCGCGCTTCCGATACTTCTGGAACAATTTATGTGTATTGTGCATGAGACAGTAGTTAAACACTTGTAATTTCTCCACTGTTGCGTGACGCATAACTTGTAGCAGGTATCACACATGAGGCAACAACTGAACCGTCTGCTTTTCTTCATTTCTTGTCTCATTTCTCATCACTGAAACATATGCGGTGACCATACCCTAAGTGACCATATATCTTGTAAAATGTATAACATGACCCCAAAGTTATCTAGTTTGGGTGATTATATGTGGTTCAATGTCTTGTACGCATAATCACTCCTCCATGATCCTTCCTTTGATTTATTTGCAAAACTTACTAAAAAAATTAAAATTTGTTAGAATAACTCTAAAATGACTACTGGTCAATGTTAAAAACATTATATGATTGAGTGACTGTCATCATAGCCCACACTTGAACCATTGTTTGTCCTGAAACAATATACTTGTAAGATGAAATAAGGCGGTAAAGTAACAAACAATCTTAAATGATAAAAATATCAGAAGTCTTTACATCATCTGATAATGGAACCACCGATTTTTGTTTTATTCTTTTTCTCGAAAGACTTTAGTTCTCCATACTTCAATTTAGTAGATCGATGTTAGCTAAAACGCAACATTTTCCTACCTAATTACTCTACTAAATCATCAAAACGGATAACCCTTCTATCGATATGCACATCCCTCCTTTCCTTCAATTCCTTTTGAGTGTATATGTATACATTAAGCGAGTCTTGAAAAACATTGTAATTGTTTCAACACTCATTCTAGGTTTTGAATTATGTTGCATAACCCGCCTCACTCAGAAGGTACAACTTTCCTTGATTAAATGTATGATTTACTAGACTTTTGATGAATGCGCAGGTTTATTAAAAAACACATAAGAACTTTAACAAAGATCTATTATTAAAATCAAAATTATCATAATATGTCTATCTAGGACATTTGGATCTTACCAAATTAGCTTATAGAATTCTATAAATAATCTTACCAAAGACATTATCTATACTCGACATCAGAACGTCTCTGTATTCGTGTTGTCAAGAAAAAATCTCTTAATATGAATAAGATGACCACTTACAGTGGATTGTAGAATTAATATAAGATGGCTTATCGTGATTAAGGGGAAAAAATTAACCTTAGACATGAATCGCTAAAGGAGTGAGACATATTGTAC
>Ga0315914_1005825_pt1 | contig 17761 bp, 6 predicted proteins | sample MpolenodulesMG_FD_203920 | JGI IMG/M metagenome (GOLD analysis project Ga0315914, IMG submission 203920) | Medicago polymorpha root nodule microbial communities from Los Angeles, California, United States - elongated nodules | ecosystem: Host-associated > Plants > Roots > Nodule | place: USA...
TTAAGTTCTAGATTAAAAGTGATTATCAAAGATTAACATCTATGTCTAGAATGAAAACTTAGATAGATTGTTATTCTATTCCTAGATCCAAAAGTATTTGTCAATATCATTTCAAATCTCAATAAAGGTTTGAACACAAGAATAACAACAATATTGAATAAATAACTAGAATCATATATTAAAAGATCAAGAGTTTACATAATGGCTTGTTTGAATACCTCAAAACCCACAAGGGTAGATGTAGCTACATATGTCTATGCAAGCTTAGCAAAGAATGAAGAAAAGATGAAGTTTCCATGCCTAGATCCATGATGTCTCAACAAATATTGGGTTGAATCTACTCTTAACTACCTTACTTTGTGTTTCTCTCTAGAAATGTCATCTCTCTAAGAAACCAAAAAAAATCAAAAATGTGATGTGTGGTGCCTTCTGCCCAAAACGTGATTGTCACTGTGCAGCCATCTTCCAAAACGTGATGTGCTACCTGTTTTTATATCCTTGCTTCAGACTTCCTTTCTTTCCCAATTCCATGGGCATGTTGTTACGTTATTTTTTTGCTTTTCTTTTGCTCAAGCCACCTCCTATTTTTTTAGTCCAATGACTTGCTTAATTTCACACCTGCCACGTTGTGGCTTTATTTTTCTTTCCTTTCATTTCATTCTTACTCTGCACATCATATATTAGTAATACTATACTACTTGACTCAATAAATAAAAACTATAATTTATTTAAAATGACACTAAATTATATATTAAACTAATAAAATTGACTAAAAATTTAATTAAAAAAACTCTAAAAATGTGATATGACATGGTGTCATCAAAGGCTATGGTGGTGGGGAATAGCAGCTGCGGTGGTTGGTTGCTAGTTTTTTCGTGGTATGATGGTGATGCGCGATGTTATGGCGGCGGTGGTGTGATAGTGGTGGTTCCTTTTCCTTGTCACCGGCGACCGCTTTTATAGGATCTTGATTGTTTCCACTTCAAACCGGCGTCGTTGCCCGTGTTTTGTGGTTGGTATTAGTCTTCCTATTGATCTGTGTTTATTTGGCCGTCTGTTTCGTGGTAAGGCGGTTAGGCAGGTTAGTTTTGGTGGTGGTGGTGGTTGTGTTGTTGAGTGGCGGTGGTGGTTCGTTTTGAGGTGGTGGTGGCGGCGGCAATGATGTGTGGACGCGGGGTGTTTTCAGTTTGTTTGGGTGGTCACAGATTTGGTGTCGAAACGCTTTGCGGATGAGAGCTTTTTTAGGGGGTGGTTAGGAGGTGGGTGTTGTGTTGTTGTGGGTGATTCCTCGTGGAGGTCGCCTTTGTTTTTCGGATCCATATCTGTTGTCGCTTACTCTTGTTTGTGTTTAAGGTGATTTGAAGATAAGTGTCCTTCGAGCTGAGCAACTTCCTTTTATTGATTTGATTAATGCTTTGCATAATTGTAAATCAGGCTGATTGTCTTACTTTTTGTGTGATGGATGTTGGTGGGCCGATTATTTTGCTTCGAGATCGGGAGCTGGTGTCTTTCTGCAATCTTGATTTGATTGGCTTGGTGTTTCTCTGGTGGACCGGGGTGAGGTGGCCTTCTGTTTTGGTCCTGAAGGCTGGTGGGCCGATCGCTTTTGATTCGAGATTGGGAGTCAGTTCTTTAGTTCAAGATTGATTTTGGGGTTTTTTAGTTGTTCTTTCGGTGGACCGGAGGTTGTGTTGTGGTGGTTGTTGATTGATCTTTAGAAAAGGTGGACGTGACTCAGTTTGGGTGTTGATTACTCAGTTTTTTGTTACAGAGGTGTTCTTTTGGGGGTGAGTAGTGACGATGGGTGTTATGGATGCCCTTTTTCAGTGGTCGGTTGTATAGGAGTCTATTTTAGGTGGGGAGGTTTTTTAGTGGGTGATGTCCTCTGGGTGTTGATCGCAGGGGTGCCTTTTGCGGTGTTTTGTTTTCAGGTGTTCCGCCTATATACAACGCTTTTTGTTTGTACTTAACCGGTATCTGTTCGTCTTGTGCAGGATCGAGTTTTTAATAAATTTTTGCTAATTAAAAAAAAAATATTATATATTTATTCAACTTCTCATTATATCATATGCATCAAAGGACTCTTAACTTCATCCACAATCCATAAAGAAAAAAGAAAAAAAAACTTCATCCACAATGCATGACAGTGATAATATCATCATAGCATATACGTTACTTTCCAAGTCTTCTTCAACCGAGGAAATGAAATTCAATACTGTTGACTACCCACATTAAAATGTATGACTTTGCGGGACAACAAATAAAAAAAAATTCACATTTTTATTTTCTTTGGCCGCCGGTTTCCAGTCATCAACTGAACTAATTGTCTAATTCTGGTTGCGTCCCTATTTCCTCTGCACCACCGTGTTTACCTCCTCGACCTTTATTTGGTAATGGATGGATTATGGATAATGAATAATTTGTTGGGTAACAAGGGTCCACTTAACATAGTGTGAGGCCTGAAAATGAATATTAAAATAACACCAAAATAAGAAATGCGACCTTTTTTTCTTCAAAAAAAATATGAAAAAAAAGAGTATTTATAAAAGAGTTTAATTGTGATGGGTTGACAGTTTTAAACAGTTTTGCACACACAACTAATCAAAATATTCTGAATTGTCACGTTTAGTCCACATAAATTAAAATCATTAATTGATGTGGCAAATCAAAATATTTTGATTAGTTGTGTTTGCAAAACTGTTTTGAACTGTCAACTCACCACAATTAAACTCTTAAATTATATTTTACATAAAAAATAAACCAAGAATTGAAATAAGAGTATCGATTATTAAAATGTATTGTAAAAAAGGGTCAAATATATTTTTGGTCCCTATAAAATTGGAAACTTCTAAGTTTAGTCCTTACTTAATTTTAATAGGTGTTTTAGTCCCTATAAAAAATAATTACCTCTAATTTGAGTCTCTGCTAAAATAAAGTTTGTTTAACTATCCTTAAACTCTTAAATTTTTGAACGATTTTTTTAAGACAAGTTTAGAACACTATGAAAAGTTCATTTACTAAAATTTAAATTTTTTTTAACATGAAACGAACTAAACATGATTTTTTAAAACGATAAAAATTAAAGATAAAAATAACGAAATTTGGACGTAGAAATCAAATTTTATGACAATTTTTTGAAGAGGAACTTTTAGCAATGTTCTTAACATGTCTACAAAAAATTGTTCAAAAATTCAAGAGTAAAATAAACAAATTTAAATTGAATAGGGACTAATAGTGAGTGCAGAATTGTTTTTTAGGGACTAAAAGAACTACTAAAATTAAGTAAGAACTAAACTTAAAAGGTCCCAATTTTATAGGGACCAAAAACATATTTAATCCTAAAAAATATGCTCATTCTTTTCTATATTAAGTGATATAGTTGACTCTGTTACACATATCAATACATATTTTTTTAATCTTTGATATCTTTAGTTATTTATTAAAAAAAATTATGAAAATTTAATATTTTGAAAATATTAATCAAGACTCATCAACATCTTATATGATATTATTTATCTTTGTATATTAGTAAAAAATATAATCGAAGTACGTCAGATCAATAGTGTACATTATAAAACAAGTCATCTATAAGAAGTATATATTTTGAAGGGAGACAATATAAAAATGGTCATGTTAACTTGTGCCTTAAAGACACATGTTAAACAACCCAAAATGAGCAACTTTGTATTGTAAAACATGATAATTTAACTTTTAAGAAGTTGAGTGCACCATTTTTAATACATATATTTATATAATAAGTTCCTTAACATATACCATTGAGGACACACGTTAACATTTGCCATATAAAAAATAAGGAAATGTTAACTTGTGTCTTGGGGCATAAGTTAGCAAAGCAAATGTAAAAGATATTTTTTGAAACTTATGTATTCAATGTCTTAAAAGATACAAAAGTTATACTTTTAATATAAAATTCATTTTTAATTTCTATTTTAAACTTCTTAATTTGTGCCTACAGGCACAAGTTAAGACAACCCTAAAAACAATATCATTGGTCATAAAAAACGATAAGGATATTTGTACAATTCTTTGGTACAACTTCTATGACAACTTTGGTTTTCTCTCATTTGATTAGTCAAAAATAATAGAAAGAGAAAAAGAAAGAAAAAAAAAGAGATAATGTGAGTATGATAGAGAAAATTATCAAAAAGTTATTAGAAAATGGTTGTACAAAATTTCTTTAAAAAAAAAACATCGAAAATATTTACAGGAAATAAAGGATCAATTTGACAAAATTTGAAAAGTCTAGGAGTGATGAGTGGCAGAGAGGAATGGATAGCCTTTTGCAGAAGGGCATTGAGATTGAGGGCCTCCACTCTACTCCACTATCCGACAAAAAGAGAGAGTATCCGTACCTGTGAAACTAAAAATTGGATTGCGACAGATGTACGGACGAATCCATTATCCATTCAGCCACGCGTCCTGTTTTGACCATAATCAAGTGCCCTATCCTTTTCTTTTCCCCAACTTATTACCACGCGGCATCTTCTTCTTCTTTTCTTCAGATTCGCGTGATCAGATCCACCATGTGAATGTCTCCTCATTTGGTAAACCAGCCAAACTCTTCCAAACAATCTTTCATTTTTTTCCTGTTCTGTTTTTGGCTTTTTTTAATGATAATTATTTTCATTTGAAAAAAAATAATACTCTTCTTGTATTATTTTATTTTAAAAAGGATGTTTTTTTTTAGGGAATTTTAAAAAGAATGTTAATGAGTGTTACAAGCATTTTTTAAGTATTGTTAGTATGAGTGCATATTGAACTAGATTTAAGCTAGTGATCGACAACATTGTTGATAGCTCTAATAACCAATATGAATTTGGCAATATTATGGTTAATTGTAGATAAGTTTTGTAAGGTGACAAGCTAATTTTGTCACCCATAGTTTAGCAAGGGTGTCGAAATTGCAGCCTCGTCACCAAATATTTGAATTGATTCCATCTTGTATTTCTACTATGTTAATGAATGAAATAAGATAAGTTTTTTTGTGTCAAAAGTACTATTAGTATAAGTTTATGAAAATTTGTGTATTTAATGTATTGAAACTTATAATATTTGAATTTTTAAAACAATATTTTTTAAATTTAAAATCCTTAAATAGTATCTCGAGGGACACTCATAAACAAAACTCTTATTTTAATTGTCATATATGTTGTGTAAGGTCAACCCGACTTACATAGATTTATAACCTAAGGTTATATGAAACTTTCTTTTAATAGAAAAGAATTAGACTTAATCAAAAGCTTATGTAACTAAAAAGATGAGACTATAGGTCATGAAAAAAGCCTTTAAAAAATATTAGCTCAGTCTACTTAAATAAATGTAAATAATATTATTTACTATTATTATTATTATAATATATTCAATTTTGTATTTTGAATTAAATTTGTTAACCTTTACAGTATTTAAGCTTATTTGTCTAAATTAATTTTTGTATATTTAAATGTATTATTTTAAATTAGAGTTGAAATATGATAACATATACAGTCAAATTATCTAAAAAAAAACATGTTATATTTAAATTTGATTATGATATCATGGATCTACTAGTTTTGTAGTTTATTTAAACACATTTTAGATTACTTGTTTAAATAAATTTATATAAATTAGACTTTTAAACAGTCTAACAGATCAAAATTGACTTTTAAAAATTAGACTCAAAATCTAAAAAGAATAAGTCTATGACATGCCACATATCAGGCTTAGACCTTAAAAATTTCGACATATCAAACTTAAACTTTGAAAAGTCTAACACAACCTAACATATTCTCATTCTTATGTGTAATTCTTAAAACATACCATTAATGAAATAGTTATATCTCAATTCACCTATAATTGAGAGGCAATGGAACAAGCCTCCATCAAACCCATGAATCGAAAATATATAGTGCGTCTAGCAATTGAAGATTTTGATACTAAAAGAAATTGTTCCATACTACTCCTGAAACCCAAATATACAGTGCAACTGTCAATCGAATATTTATGGTTTGAAGCTTCTAGTTTTAACGATTTGGAGTTTTTGTTTAATAAATTAAATTAGGGTGTTCGAGAGAATTGAATCTGAGACTTCGAATAGGAGTACACTTCCTGTCTCAAGTTAATACCATCTGATCAATCCAAGTGAGTTTAATGATTTGGAGTTTCTTTCTCCCGAAACCCAAATTTATGGTTTTAATCAAGGTTTTAAAAAACGGAGCCTTGCCACGAAAACGACCGTTACAAAAAAGTATAGACAACCGACGATACCATTTTTGCCCGATCTAACAGTGGGAAGGAAAATCACATGAAAACGTTGTGACGTAACGCCACGCTGTAACGTGCACGACCGTTACAGTTGCGAAAAAAGAACACCTTTTTTCATATTTTGGTCATCACCTGTTCTTTATTTACAGTTCATTACTCCTTCAATTTCTAGATTTCTCCTCCTCTGCCGACTCTCTTAATTTTGGTGTTATGTAAGTGTGTAACATAGATAAAATGATTTTAGAGAGAAAAAATTGTCTTTGTATGAATATGGTTGTGTGAGTTTGGACTTTAGAGATGAGATTTTTGATGTTTATGAATTTGTGGTTCCAGATGTTGGAAAATAAGTGAGAGAAGAACCTATAATTTATAAAGAATAAAGTGAGGTGAGTGAGAGGAAGTGGTGAAGGTAGTTGTACAACATGAATGAGCATGTTGTTTTGTATTATTAACATCATTCATTTTTCAAAAGTTAATCTACGGGCTTCATTTCTTAATAAACTCAGATGTAATTTGATTTTAGTTTTTATATAATTATACTCTAATAATTTATTCAATTTCCAACAAATTGGAGTAGTTAGGCTGTACTAACTTACTCATGTGAATAATTTTATTGAATGTTGAATAAGTTATCCACGGTTCCTAAAAACAGCTTACATTCCACCAATCTATCTTGTTGTATTAGGTGTAGCTCGGATCACATGTGTTAATTTTCAGTGAAGACAAAAGCTAAGCCATGAACCTCTACTACTAATTTGGACACTGTTTGCTTGCCTACCATGAAGGATATAGAACGCGTAAGAGAAATGCTAAATAGTTTTCTTGAAGTATTAGTTAAAAAACTTACATAAAAATATTACTATATTGAACTATATAACATAAGTGTAGAGAGTACGGAACTATATCGAATTTGAACTAATAAAGTAGATGTATAGTTGGTATTATGCAACTAACCACCTATATATGGTTGTATCCGAATCCTATTAGGGAACACAAAATCTAGGATTACTATTTCCAAGAGGAAAACAGTAATGAAAAGCAAAATTCGAAGCCTCTTTTGATGCATATTGAAGTGGAGATAAGGTTGAAATGAGAAACACTTTAAACAACAACTCTTGTAATTATTATAAACAAAAATAAGTTTTTATGGTTTATTTAATAAATGATTTGTGCACTCTATTATATATAGACTGTTATAATAAGTCGCATACATCATTTATTAAATAAATTTTAAAATAAATTTTTGTTTATAATAATAAATTTTTGTTTATAAGTTTTTAAGAGCAACAGTTTCGTAAGAAACAAACAGTGGTGACCCTTTCTTCTCGTAAAGTTGAATATTTGGTTGCATTTCATGCAAGATGTCAAGTTTATGGCTTGACTTATTACTTGAAGAATCCTGAATAGAATTTTGCATCTCAATACAATTGGAGGAGTGATATTTGAACAATCAATTTGGTGACAACTTATTGTACAACCATAATTTACAAAGAAAAAAATAGCATTGACACAAAAGTCATAGCAGTAGAGAGATAAAGTAAAAAATAATGTGAGTATGAGAGAGAAAGTTGTCACCAAATGTATGTTCAAATATCATTTCTCATGCAATTGAATGTTGACAACAAATCATCAATAAACCTTGAAAAGAAATAAAAAATCCAGTATCACATGATAGGAGCCAATTATATATTGAAACAAAGTTTTATCTTTTAAGATATCATGTCGGTTATGGAAGAATTGAGTTGTGTCATTGCAGGACAGAAGTACAAGCAGCTAAAGCTACTCAAACTTAAGATTTAGAGAGATGAGAAGTCTGTTATATGTAGTGGGCTGTAAATCAATGAATTAAGCGAGCATCTTGTGATGTAAATCAACTGATATAGAGTTGGTTAGTAAATACAATATACATTTATAATGAACAATAAGTTTCATTGAGAGAAAATTTTCAGCTCAAAATAACTCTCTTCTATACTTTCTGATTCATATTGTGTATGTATGCGAGTGTGGTTTCTTAACTTCAAACCCAACACCAGAGTGTTCCATATACAAAGAGTGTTCTTGTACAAATTTTCAATGAATGAATTCATGTTTCAATTTTGTATTTTTCTATTATGATATTAGAGTTTATCGGTCAAATCGTCCATTATTTATATCTAAGTATCAGGTCCAACAATGTTAGGCGCGAGAGAGTGTATTGGATTAAACGAATACCCCAATACCGCATTGAATTTACTTGTGTGGCAAAAAAAAATTATGAACATCAAATGTCTCCATAGTTTATTTTTTTAGACGAAAGATGATAAATAAATAAAAAAAGAAAGAAAAGATACATAGATTAGAGGAAATTAGACCCGACTCAGGTACAACCAAAACGAAAATAAATTGTGATAATACAAACCGAATTGACCAACCATAATCAATCCTAACAAAATAAACACTCATCACAGGCGCAACCTACCGAACCCGCGTACAGCGCGAAGCAGGTTACAAAAAAAGATGAAGAGTGAGCATCCGTTCAAATCAAAAAGGGTTAAAAGTTGGCGAATAGATCAACCGCCAACAAGGTATAAGATCCATGTACCAGAAACCTTCGGAACAAAACAACGTGCATAATAAGAAAAGAAAGAAAGAGCATTATTTAGATATTTTTTATGTATTTTTTCCTCTTATATTCCTCCCGGTCTTATTTATAAGCAAATTTTGACTTTTTAAGTTAGTTGAATAAATTGTATGTGGTCTATATTATGTACCGCATACACCATTTATTTAATAAATATATAAAGTAAAAATTTGTTTATAAATGAGACTGAATGGAGTATGTGATAAGCTTATCTCCTTTAGAATAATAGTTGAGCTCAAAAATATATCTCATACTTTATTTATTTAATGAATCTAAAATGTAAAAATTTATTTATGAATGAGACCGGAGGGAGTATCCGATAAGCTTATCTCCTTTGGAATAATAGTTGAGCTCGGAAATTTAAACCGAAAAATTGAGAAGATGAAAGAAATTAATTTAGATGGAATATTAAAAGTAAATAATTTTATTTATTTTTGTTTGTTTTCGCACCGGTTTCCGACTCACCAAAGGTGGACGACTAATCCGGCTCGTGCGTAGAGGCATGCGCAGTGACCAAGCGTTGTTCCCCCTAGGAATCGAACCCAGTATTCGTCGAGTACGTCCAGTAAATAATTATTTAGCTAGATAGAATAGTTAATAGTTAGTTAGTTTGTTAATCTTCTCTAACGAGTAAGCTCTAAAAATAATTCCTTTATAATGTTTAACTTCATTTACGTGTTGACCAGAAGAAGAAAAAAACTTCCTTTAGGTGTCTTCGTCCATTTTTTATTTTTTTTTGGTGTGAAAAACATCCTAAAAAGACAACTTTTGTAGCAATACAAGTGAAGTGAGCTTAATTCTTAACTGAATTGCTCTTTGTACTTTTCAAATTGTTCTCAGGCTTACTTCACTGACCGTTAACTGCAACTGAACCAACGACGGTTATTAAAAAGAGCAATTCGAGAAGCAATAAGAGTAATTTCCAATTCTTAAAATTCCTGGTTTATATATAGGCCCATAACAAAGAAACAAGCCCATCGACATACATGTGATTACTCTTACACGCCTATCTTTTATGCTTGGTTTAATATCATGAGTAATGCTAACAACACTCTCTTTTGAACACTTTCTAATACTCACTCTCCTATTAGTTTAAATTATTGCGAGTCTACACTTTGGAAATAGAACTCACACGAAGTGGTGGGACATACATTGATTCCATCCAATGAAAGAGTGAGTGCTAAAGAGAGTGTTCAAAAATGAGTGTTGCTAACATTCCTTTAATATCATATCGGGGTGCGCTGTAAAACTAAAATGGCAATCTTTTTATTCACATCGGAATGATAAATGCTAAATTTCATGCTTTTGTTGGCGATGACTTGTTCTGATTGAATCATCCTAAACGTTGATAATTGGATAATTTTATGGGATTCTTTTGAATACGGGAAAACGGAGTCGAGTTGAATTTGTTTAAATTCAATTTGTTAAGAATTAGTTCAACTTAAAACTTAACTCAAAATTGATACAAACTTTTTTTCGCTTAAGTTCGATCTGTTTAGAAGTCATAAACAACTTATTTTGACTTGTTAGATTCATCTCATTTACACAAATCACATGATTCAAAAGTCTTTTGTTTATTATTTTTTTTAGAACTTTGACCTTTTATTTTATTTCAAAAAATGTAAAGATTGAATTAAAATAAAAGTTATCACACATATAAAGTGTTTAGAAGATAGACATAAATAAAAAGTTCATACCTATATAAATTTTCAGATAGTCATAAAAAAACTATAAACATTATCAATTGCAAGTACTCCAAAATAAAAATAGAAAACCGAACCAATAATTTTTTTAAAAATAAAAGTCCAAAACTGTAATTGAAAACTCTCTAGATACTATTCCATTTTTAAATTCAAACACACGCAATTCAACTCATGAACCAAATTAATGCTCAACTCATTTGATTCATAAATCAAATTCAACGAATTTATTGTCAGATTAAATTCTAAACTATGTTCGAATTGATCCGATTCATTACCAATTCTAAATCCTAGCAAACGCTGATAGTCACATTTTGCAACACCGTTCATAAATGGTTATCATGTCAGCAAGTTTCTTGATTATAATATCTACTATTATTGTGCTTGCAAAGACACTCTGTCATTGCTTCCGGCTCCCCCACTTAGAATTCTATTATTAAGGTAAAAAATCTAGAATCCTGAAGAAAAAAAATCAATCTCTAAGCTTGATCAACCAAAATTGTTTATGATAAATGTATCAACTCTAGATTTCAAATGTCTTCATAGATGTTCCCTATTCAATAAATCTCAACGCACACAAAAACAATAAGCATGAGGGGTGAGGTTAAGAAATTATGAATCTAGGGTGAAGATTGTGTTAGGTTAAAGTTAGAAAGAAAAGAATAAGCTTAACAAATAGGTCTCATGGTTTTGCATTGATTTTCCTTTCTACGCACTTCTATTCTTTTGTTCATGGGTTTTGAACTTAAATCTGGGATATCACTATAATTAAAAGTTGGTAGGTGAAGCTCTTAACTAACAATGATGATTGTTAGGTTATTTTGAGAAGAAGATCAACATTGGTTTTTAGATTAATTAAATAAATAAATAAATATCGTGCATGAAATAAAATAATAATAATAATTCCTTCAAATAATAATAATCAATTCCTTCAAAATAATGATTCTGGATGATTGCAGGGAATAGTGACTATTCTATGACACAACCAAAATGTTAAATATCGTGTACGCTCCGACACACAAAACCTTTGAGCTTAGTGGTAGAAACTAGCAATATGTATGTATGCTCTAAGGACCATATGATTTTTTTGTTGTTGGTGTTGCTGTTGTTATGTCACCAATATAAACTCCAAAATTTTGATATACTAAAATTATAGTTAAGTCAAAAAAATAATAGGATAATCAAAGTCTATCAATTTAGGTCATCCTCATCCATCAATCTGCATAGTGTTGGACGTGAGAAGATGTATGGAAGAAAAAAAAACTTAAATTTCACGTAGAATAAATGTAATGTCTAAAATGAATTTATAAAAGTTGCATACCTTATCATACAAGTCAGGTTCAGTAAAAATGATTAGTCTTAATATAAAATTGGCTTAATAGCCGTTTTCGCCCCCTAACTTTCACAAAGTTGCGATTTTGATCTCTAAGAAAAAAAACTACAAAACCGCCCCCTAAGTTTTGCAACTGTAGCAGTTTTGGCCCCCAAGGTCAATTATTGGTAAAAAAAATTTAAAAAATAACACGTGGCACCTCACTTATGGTGCCACGTCAGCGTAGACCGAGTCAAAATTGGCCTTGGGGCCAAAACTTTCACAGATGCAAAACTTGGGGGGCGGTTTTGTAGTTTTTTTTTCTTAGGGGGCCAAAATCGCAACTTTGGCAAAGTTAGGAGGTTAAAACTGCTATTAAGCCTATAAAATTTAAACAATAATCACATTCAAGATGTGTCAGATTGTAAATATAAATACTCCTTTTAATCGAGATTCAAACTTTTGTTTCATCTTATTGCAGAAACATAAATTATTTTAAGTTAAACTCAACTCCATCGACGGTAACTAATAAAGACCCATTTGATGTGATACGATCCTTTTTCCGATGGGGATGCGAAGTAACTCCAACTTGTTGATTTTTTATTAATATTCTGCTAAGATATCAAGTAGGTCCAATCATTAATCATGACATGATTGAGCTAAGGTTTTCATCCACAAAAATGAATGAAACTCAAAATATTAGGTTAGATATCTCGAATTGAACCAAAGGCAACTTGCATGAGCATATGCATAAATAAATACATAAAGTACGACCTCTAGCTTGTGGTAGGTTATGTAATTACACCTTCTTTCTTTGTTAGCTTTCGAGAAGCTCTAGTTTTCGTTTTCACCTTGATAGCTTGTCATGTTTGATACTGTACCATATGATAACGTATCTATTGTAAGATCTCGTAATCCCATCTGTTATTGAATCATGCTTAACTATTTGTGTTTGCATGAGATGCTAGCTATGTGGTATTAATGGCATTTGGCCCCATGTTGAGCCTCTGTTGATTGTGGTTTATTCCAGTTTTATACTTTCGACCTGCAGATTAGAAAGGGGACCAACAATGTGTGATATATATTGTGGATACATGTGATATTTGTGTGGAGTATAAGTACGTTCATAGTACTGGTCGGCGTATAGTTTGACAAATTTGTGGAGTGATTTGAGAGTGGCTGAGTTGGGATGGGAAAAGGCCAAAGGCTGTTGCGTCTTACAAAAACTGATTAATTAAGAGCTTCAATGAGCCCAAAACTCAGTTTAACATGTGAGTGAGGTTAATAATTAGAGATTGCTCTTTAGTACATAATAATTGTTCACATTTACCAAAAACACATTGAATGGGACTTCCTCTGTCGCTTATTAGATGATCTGTTTGACAATGTACACTTTTGACTTGACGTACTTTGACCGTATTTTTATAGTACTCCCTTTGTCTTATATTAGACGACTTATTTGACAATGTGCATTTTTGACCTAACATATTTTGACTATATTTTTCTACTAATATACAAAGATAAATAATATCATATAAAATGTTCGATTCGTCTCGATGAATATTTTTAAAATATTAAATTTTCATAATTTTTTTAAATAGATAATTAAATATATTAAAGCTAAAAAATATGCATTGGTGTGTGTATCAAAGTCAACTAGATCATCTAATAAAGGATAGAGGGAGTAGTTAATTATCGTTCGATATTTTTTAATTTAAAGTTATTTAAAAAGTGTCAAACGATAATTAATTACCTTGATAATAATCGACTACCTTTGAGTTTTTATTTAGGGTGCTAAAGAGCAATTGCCTTGATAATTTGACAACTATATGATGATGTCTTACTGATTTGTCCCATAAAATGGAGTCCACACATATTACAGTCGACGTAGATGAAAAGATAGCTCACATCACATTACATAGGAGGAAGCTGGCTCTGGACAAACAAAAGAAAATATGAATTGTACTCTAGCTCACTTCACTAACATAAATCTTTTCGGTTAAGTTTAAAAATAATATATATATATATATATATATATATATATATATATATATTAAACTATATATAGATAAATGATCTAATTTGATTACATGTATTATTCACATAATATGATTTCATCAAATTTTTCTACTATTAGATAAAGATAACTTGTAGAATAAGATATTGAATTTGTTTCAATTAATATTTTTGAATATCAAATTTTTATAATTTTTACTAATACATAATTAAATATTATTTAAGATCAAAGATGTGCAATGACATATGTAAAACAATCAACCATGTCGTTTATTTTGAGACAGAAGAAGTATAACAAATTAGGATATTTTTTCACTAAAAAGAAAGGATTTGTTTATAAAAAAGAGTGAATTACTTGATTGATTGATATTATGTATATATTACAATAATTTGTAACAAATTAGGAGTAGTGTTCCTGTCAAAACAAACAAGACCGGTTTAAGGGGCTGCCACTAAACAAAAGGTTTTAAGCTTCAAAAAATTTAGTCTCGTGTAAGGCCTCGATTTTGTTTTAGCTTTTAATATATTTTCATAAGTCAAATTTCATAAACATGCTTGCACCAAGTGTATGTGATGGTTAAATAAAGAGTCGTATATATATTGCAAGTTCAGTCTCGATGCTGAATATTTTATTGGTTACTCATGCATTAAATTCTTTTTTCTTTGATGTTTCTATAAAACATAATTTAATATTAGTTGTTTAAAATAGGTAGCATGTAATCAAAGTTTTGAAACAACAAAAAGAAATTTATATATGTGTTAAAAGTCAATATTATTTTGATATTTTAAGATATAACATGCATCAAATTGAATTACTTTCAATTGAGAGACCCTTGAAAACAAATAAAAGTGTTTTCAAATTAGATAATATCAATTTTCACTTGATTGTTTACTTATTTTATAGGAGTCGTGTTTTTAAAATCGATTGATTTCCTTTGTTAAAAAGTTGATTTATGTCGGTCAAATTTCAAATTAAATAAAAAAGCAGAGTTTGATACAATTTTTTTAAGGTTAAATATGTTTTTGATTCCTATAAAATTTGGAACTTCTAATTTTAGTCCTTACTTAATTTTAAAAGTTTTTTTTAGTGATTCCTGTAAAAATAATTTGCATGTAGTTTTAGCCCATGATTAAAGAAAGTTTCTCTAATTATCCTTAAACTCTTAAATTTTTGAACGATTTTTTTGAGACAAGTTTAGAACATTGGAAAAGGTTCGTTTACTAAAATTTAGAATTTTTTTAACATAAAATGAATTAAATATGAATTTTTTAAAAGACAAAAGTTCAAAATAAAAGTAACAAAAATTTGGATGTAGAAATAAAATTTTCAGATGATTTTTTGCAAATGAACTTTTATCGGTGTTCTTAACACTTTTGAAAAAAAATGTTCAAAATCTTAAAAGTTTAAGCATAATTAAACAAATTTAGATTTAGTATGGACTAAAACTGAGTGCGGATTTTTTTTATAGGGACTAAAAGCACTATTAAAATTAAGTAAGGACTAAACTTAAAAAGTCACAATTTTATAGGGACCAAAAACATATTTAACCCTTTTTTTATTACAAATTTTGAATCCAAATTTGAATTAAAAAACGAGTAAACCATCAAATTGGTTCATGTTTTTGTACCAAATTTTCAATTTGATCCTTAACTTTATTAATAACTCAAAATGATCCATGTCTTTGTCAAATGTTTCTCAGATTGGTCCCTAACTCTATTAATTGTTTTGTATTTTGAGTGTTAATGACTCAATGTCTTTTGGATATTATTTAGTGGTTAATAGCATAATGTCTTTTGGATCTTATTTGATACGTTAATAGCTTAAAATGCAAAACAACTAATAGAGTCAAGGATCAATATGAGAAACGTTTGACAAAGACAATGACCATTTTGAGTTATTAATAGAGTCAGAGACCTATTTGAGAATTTAGTACAAAGTCAGAGACTAATTTGATGGTTTAATCATGAAAAATCCTATCTTTTGAAACAATAATTCAATCTATATAAAATGGATTCCAGTTCAATTTTTTGTTTACCTGAAATCATAATTATAACAAAAAAAAAAAGTTGAACCAAAAAATTACAAAACTCATCCCCATAAGGGTCCGTTTGATTCGAGTTTTCTTATCAACTAAATTAGGTCTCAATTTTTATACGAAACTAAATTTTGTCTTCACTCAAAATTCAATTGTGTCTTCATTCACTATGATAACCTATAAATGTAAATTTTACAAAATCATATTTCTAATCAAACATTTTTTAGAAATATATAACACCAATTAACCTCTCATTATCGTATTTATAGAAATATCAATGACAATCAAATGGTTTCAACGCAAAGATGTATATGGCAACATGTATTTTAAAGTAAATAATGATGCATATTTTCTTGCATTTTAAATTTTAACTTTGGCCATTATTTTCTTTATTTGCATTTCCACATATTTCATCTATTGTAGATCAAAATTTGTACATTTTTTTTTAATTTGTTTTTTTAATTTGTTGCGTACAATGTAACTCATTTATCAAAGACCACAACTGAAGGAATTTAAAATAATATAAGTACGTATTTTATCAATTCATCATAACATATTGAGGTTTTCCCATGGATTGTTCCCCACCAAAGACCAGAAGTGAAGGAAATTGAAATAAAAAAATTGAAGTAATTTTTTTATTTAAAATAAAAAAATTAGGCAAATGACATAAAAAAGCTACGAAAGTAATTCATTGTAATGTTCATAGTTCTGAAAGAGTATACAATGAGTTAGAACACCACATTTGGCTAAGAGAATCCCCACAAAAGAGATTGACACCATATTTTGACCCAAAACCTTAAGACGTTAGGTATATGGGTCATCTCACTAATATGTTGTTTAATATCCACTCTTGCATCCAACGTAAAAGTTTAACTCCCATATGACACATTATCATCGCTCTTTTAAGCGTGGGACTCTTTGTATTTGTGACTTAGTGAGAAAACCTAATAAGGTCAGAGTCACAACATCGTTAAAAAAGTGGGTTGATGGGGGGTTTCAAAGAGGGGTGTTTTTTTCTTCTTTCTTTCATGAGAAGAGAGAAAGTAAATTAAAAAAAGAAAAAAATGAAAAAGGAATTTGAGCGTAGAGAAATAATAAAGAAAGATAATAAGTTGTTGTTAATTTTATAGCTTTGCCTTGACAGAAAAATATACGAAAGTGAATGACATCCAAAATATAAAATTGAAGATAAAAAAGTTAAACAAATGACACCAAAAACTAACAAAACAAATCATCATAATGTTACATTGGGTAGTATCATCGTATTCGACAATGAGAAACCACACAAGCGAGATTAATATTACATCATCATTCAAAATATTCAGACACATATATATGGGTCATCTCACGTATATGTTATTAAACATATATCATTCTATCGATTGTAGAACTTTAAATCATATCTGACATGTTAATATCCTCCCCAAATGTACGACTCTCTATGTCCGTAATTATATGACATAGATAATTAAGGTTAAACAAAGGCATAACAAGATCAAAAAGGTGGGTTGGTGGTGATTTAATGGATGGAGATTTATGTTCCTTTCTTTCATGAGAATGGAGAAAGAAAATTTAAAAATAAAGAAGATGAAAATGAAATTTGAGATTGTCATAAATGATACCGGTAAAAAAATTGTGTTTCGTCCATTAGGTTATAAAGAATAAAGCGAGTCGAAGTAGTTAGAGATTTTTGAGTAATTAATTTTTCAAAAATTAGACTTAAATAAAGAAATACAATAACATTTTTAAAAAATTCAAATAAACATGTATTTTGTGAATTCATCGTAACACATTAGAGTTTTCCGATGGTTAAATC
>Ga0315914_1005829_pt1 | contig 17753 bp, 9 predicted proteins | sample MpolenodulesMG_FD_203920 | JGI IMG/M metagenome (GOLD analysis project Ga0315914, IMG submission 203920) | Medicago polymorpha root nodule microbial communities from Los Angeles, California, United States - elongated nodules | ecosystem: Host-associated > Plants > Roots > Nodule | place: USA...
GTTTGGTATAAAGAGAGATATAGAAGAGAGAAGTATAATTGTATTTTAAATTGACAATAGTATCGATTAACTTGTAAAACAAAACAATTTTATATTATTCAATTTTTTTCTTTTATGAGTGTTAAAATGGAAAATCATAGGCATTTGCTCTTTCTCCACTCTTTCTCGGCTACAATGGAAAGATTGATTTTTATGTGGGACCCATCTGCCTTTGGTCATTCTCTCCTGTTCCAAACATGGTGTAATTATCTTATGTACAAAAAGTTATTTTTTATTGTTTCAACGTCTTGAATGACCAATTGTCATGTGTTGTTCTATCTTATGTCGTTTTGTTACGTCCAATTTTAGCCGATCAAACACGCCCCTGAAGTATCTTTCAAAATATATATTCGAAGTATGATTTATCAGGAGAGGTGAAAAATTGATTAATTAAATCCTAACTTTCAAGTACGATGCGATAAAAAAATGAGAACGTCCAGGTTAATCACTGCTACATAAATTGCTTCATCAATTCTGCATTTATGCTTTTGTAGCCATTCTAATACACTCTTACAACTAGTTTTCTTGTTGATATTCTCTCTAAATAATACGCATTTTCTAAAGGGGGTGATGATAAAAAAACGCAGACAAAGGTTTGTTCCTATTTTAGTTTAACCATCATTGTGACCTGCACAAGGTTTTACAAGAATATTCAACTTTTGAATAATTGAAATCAAAATCATGACATTTATGTTGCCTCACCAAAAGAATACATTTAATCATGGCATGGATTCTTTGAAAAATGAAGAAAGATTTGTTTTGGGCCTTAATGACTTTTTTGATCCATTAAGGAAAAGAAGCAAAGTCCATCAAGCAAAATATCTCATTAAGGGTGTGTTTGGTATGAAAAAGAAGTTGAGAAGAGAGAAATAGGTAAGAGAGAGTATGATAAGATAGAAAAATGTGATAAATAGAGTAGATTTGATGTGTTGTTTGGTATAAAGAGAGATACAGAAGAGAGAAGTATAATTGTATTTTAAATTGACAATAGTATCGATTAACTTGTAAAACAAAACAATTTTATATTATTTAATTTTTGTCTTTTATGAGTGTTAAAATGGAAAATCATAGGCATTTGCTCTTTCTCCACTCTTTCTTGGCTACAATTGAAAGATTGATTTTTATGTGGGACCCATCTGCCTTTGGTCGTTCTCTCTTGTATCTCTCTTGTTCCAAACATGGTGGGTTTGCTCTCTCTCCCCTATTTCTCTCTCCTCTATCTCTCTTGTTTCAAACACACCGTAAAGGTTTAAGAAAATTGTTGTTGACACTTTGTAAAGGGCTGAAAAACACTTATAAATGACAGAAAAGCTTCGGCGGCGGGTAACTGCCGAGGAAGGGAACCGACGGCAGTTAACTATCGAGGTTCCTTCGGCAGTTAACTGCCGATACGATCCCGATACAAATCTGGCAGAAGGTCTCTGATCCATTATTACTCTCAATCTCTAAAAAAAATTCAAATCTCTCTCAAAATCTCTCTAAAAAACCCAACCAAATTTATTCAAGAAAATCACAGGTAATTAATCATAATGTTATTAACTTACATTTTAGTTGTTATAAATGTTTTTCTTTTTTAGTTTTTGAGTAGATTTATTTTATTTTAGTTTTTAAGTAGATTTACATGTTATAATTCATTTTTAGAGTAGATGTAAGTTGATTAATTTTGTTAAAATGTTTGCATAATGTTTATGTTATAGTTATTATTTTTAGGGTTTATGTATAATTTGCACTCCAAATGTTTGATGAAATGTTTGAATGAGTTTTTCATTTTTTAATTTCTTATTGTGTAGATTTGAAACAGTGACTGATATGTTCGACGTTCAAGCACAATTCAACGGTGGAGAACCTCAGAGGTTGAAGGTTTGATACCTTGGTGTCACATTAAAAGGTATCAAGGATCAATTGAATGAATTCAACCAAGGACTCAACCCCGGAGACACAAGGAAGGTGGAATACATTCAGTATAAACGTCCAACGCTCGACGATGGAAGAATATCATTCGGTTGGATGGAATTAACGAATGACGATAACGTGAGGATCATGTTTTGGGAGCACATCTTGTTCCAGTGGATCGATATGGGTACAACATTGCTGTGATCAACTGAAGATATCCTCAACAGTTTGATTCCGCCAGAAGATCGTGATTAGGTATGGAATGCACCTTCCAACTACAACAATTGTCTTACCTCTGAAACGAGGTAATTCAAACTTGTTAAACGACAGTTCCCAAGCATTCACCCAGAAGTTCTATTATTCCTTTCAAAAGATTAAATTCTTGTTAGTTTGGTTTAGATGAAGGTGTTGATGTGTCAAGGAATGCACCTCATTCTTTTGACACTTGAATACCATCATCTTAACCAAACTAACAAGAATTTAATCTTTTGAATGAAACAATAGAACTTCCGGGTGAATGCTTTAGAGCTATCGTTTAGCAAGTTTAAATTAACCCCATTTCAGAGGTAAGACAATTGTTGTAGTTGGAAGGCTCTACTCGAATGTAATGTAATATAATGATAAGACATATTTAGGAACTTTATGTAATGTAATGTAAACTTTATTCGAATTTATTCAATACGCAACTTTATTCGAATTTATTCAATACGCAACTTTAATCGAATTTATTCAATACACGAATTTAATCGAATTTATTCAATACATGACTTTAATCGAATTTTTTCAATACACGACTTTAATCGAAATTATTCAACACGCCACTTTATTCAAAATTATTCAAGACGCGACTTTATTCAAAGTACCATAATGTGCGCAACATATAAAAAAACATAAAAAAAGATCCAAAACAATTAGACATTACACTCAATCATCTTCCTCGTCACACAAGTCAATTGGGTTGTCCTTGTCAGTCCCTGGGGCACCTGCTTTTGGTTGAGGGCCAAAATAGCATGTCCTCGCGCTCCTCCTCAGCCTCGATTGGTTGTACACCGGCACCTTCGAATCCTTCTTTTTTACATTCGATTTCGTGCTATGTCATAGGCGATTTTGCTTTCTTCTTCTCATCACCCTCCTTTTTGTTCAACTGAACATCACCCTGATTCTGATTTTGAGACATATCTACATAACCAAATCGGTGATCAAAACCTAAACTAACCCTCACAATTCATAAAAAAAACTAAACTAATCATAACATAACAATTCTACAACAATTCATAAAAACCTAAACTAATCCTAACAATTCATAAAAAACCTAAACTAATCATAACATAACAATTCTACAACAATTCATAAAAAACCTAAACTAATCATAACAATTCTACAACAATTCATAAAAAAGCTAAACTAATCATAACAGTTCTACAACAATTCATCAAAACCTAAATTAATCCTAAAAAGTCTACCACAATTTCCTAACAATTCGACAACAATATTATATTCAACTCTAATCTAACATCAAATCATAAAATCATAAAATCAACAAAACCTCTATAATTGAAATTTAACAAAAAAAAACTAGCAATTCAATAACAACAAACGGGTGCAATAGGATTCAAAACACTTAATTTTGTGCTTGAAATTGGCTTGGAATGGCTTATGCATGGTGAAAATCGCACCTAAGAATTCCAAAAACGCAACAATGGAGTTTTGGAAACTCCTATGTCTGTTCTGTTCTTATAACAAATCATCGGCAGTTAATTGCCGAAGGAACCTCGACAGTTAACTGTGTTGGAACAAAATGTGTTTAACATTACCCTTTGAGTTTTGATGATAACAAGGTATTAAAAAAATTGTCAATTGGATATGTTAATATTTGTTCAAGTGTGCAGGACCATAGATACAAAATTTAGTGTCTCTTTCAAAGCACATGAATTGAAGAACAAATGAGAGCAATGGAATCAACAAGAAGGAAGCTTGAAGTTCTGAAGAGTAGAAGTTCTGAAGACAAGAAGTTCTGAAGACAAGAGGTCCAAAAGAAGCTGACGTCATCAGAAGCACTCTCCTCATCAGAAGTTAGTTCACCAGAAGCTGACGTCATCAGAAGTTCTGAAGAACATCAGAAGCTGAAAGATTGAAGCTCTTCAAATGTTGTTCAAATGATGATTTAATCACGCCTATCATCAGAGAAGGCTAGAAACATGAAGCAACAGCTAGTTCAAAAGGATTTGAAAGCTTTGAATGCTTATTCTTTGGAGAGCGTTGAAAAAAAGGACATTTGTACAAAGTGTACAACCACTATCTCCACTACTCTGATTTTATGTCTGCTAGTACAAGAACAACAGTTGTGCCTGCAACTGTGTTCCTCTAGACTTGGAATGGATTTGAAATTGCTCCTTCGTAGGACAATAACCAAATCAGGAAACATATCATTGGTGATTTGGTCAAGCTTCAAACGACTCTTTTTGATGTGCTGGCATTATACAACGTTTCTTTCACACCTCTGTATAAAGGAGTGAAGACATAGAGAATTGTAAGACTCATACAATAAATTACAAGTGCCAAAACTCTGTTGAAATTACTCCTCGTCAAAGTTCACTTAGAATTTCTTAACAACTTTCATATCTTAGAAATTCTAGAGTCTTAAAGAGTCTGTATCTGATTTATATTGTGAACACCAGTGATTGTATATCAAGTGTTCAACCTCAAACAAATTTCTTTGTAATTCTGTTTGAATAGAAGTCTCTTGATTAAGTTCTTGAGCATAGGAAGTCTCTTGCAGTTGTGCTTGAGCATAGGAAGTCTCTTGATTAAGTTCTTGAGCATAGGAAATTTCTTTCAGTTGTGCTTGAGTAGTTTGAAGTCTCTTGCTAGTTTTAGCAGTGAACAGTTGTAATCAGATATTACATTTTAGTGAACTCTCCTTGGAAGTGCAAGGGGGACATGACTACTTCCGGTTTGTGGAAGGAACCTGTATAATTGTTTTGTGTCTTTCTTCTCTCTCTCTCTCTCTCTCTCTCTCTCTCTCTCTCTCTCTCTCTCTCTCTCTGTTATATCCGCTGCATTTAGATTCTGAACATCACTTCAGAAGTTGAATTCTATCTGCTTCCGAACAGTGACTTCAGTAGGAGAAATCGAAGAAAAAGTTAACACAATTCAACCCCCTCCCCCCTCTTGTGTTTTTCTCACCTTCATAATGTTCACGAATTCTAATCAAAAGTTAATAATTTAGGATCACATTCCTCACAAAATGTGTTTCATTCAACAATATCAAGCAAGATGCCAGTGTTTCTCTCATTCCATGCATCATTAAGGTCTTTTCAAAGTTGTAATGTGTTTATGCTCCAAAAAACAAATAGGTTAAGAGAGGATTATTTTCACAATTTTTACCGGTTGAACTAGAACTTATGGACCAATAAATTGTTGTTTATTCAATTAAAAAAAGTTGTTGTACAAATTAACATTTTTTTTGAATGACTTGGGATGTGGGAATGTGCTCCTCCTCAAGGTCTCAGGTTCAATTCTTTCCAGGACTAATTTAGCTTAAAAAAAACATTTTTTTTAATGACATGTCCAAATTAATATATAAGTCATTTTTTCCGGTAACAAATTTTGCATTCCTAACCAAGCAATAGAACTCAGGTGATTAAAGAGTTTCACCGAGGACGAATCATTCGGAAGAATCTAAATTCAATTCTTAAGTAAAACAATTATTTGTCAAACTATCCTTACCTAATGAACGAACCTCTTTCCCCTAAGAACTAGAGCGTTAGCACAATAAAATTTGCATTCCTAATTTACGAGTATATTTTTCCCCTGACATGTGTGTATAAATTTTTTATAAGGAAAATGGAAAAGAATAGAGTAGTGCTACCCCTACTCCTATACAGTTTGGAACCAGTACAAGTGATATCATGCACACAGACAAAAAATACAGAAAGCCAAATCCCATCTCTAAGCAATAATCAACCGGGTTCACAAACCACTAATTAATCATAGACATCATGATTATGAACTTGCGGGATTGTCATAAATGAAGCAGTAATAACCAATAATCTTTGAGCTTTGTGATCGATGCATGAGCTAATTTAAAGAAAATTTGTCCTTGTACACAAATACACCTTATTACATCTATCATATATTATGTGAATATATGATAGATGTAATATGCTAGTGATAAAATGCTAAAAAAGATAGAGAGAAAATAATATATGCAATGTTGAATGAAAATTGATAAAATTAGAGATGAGGTAATTTAAACTAAGCAAATTGAAGTATATGCAAAGTTATATAATTGGTCATTAACTAACAACGAAGTATAAATTACAATAATTAAGTAAAATAGGTTAAAGAGGGATTTGCCGACTATCACTGTATGATCTGAAGATTATGTGGCAAAGAAAAGAATCAACGACAATTTCAATTCATTCATTAACATCTATCTATCTATCAAACTCAAAGCAAATTGTAATTTGTAAAGCACACAATAATAATAAACTCCAGCGACTTTGACTTTGCCCCACGTACTCCGTGTACACACATATTGTCCCACACACATACATACATGCCTCCTTATATTATGAGATATTCTCATCAGACCGCCAGGGTCACGATAGCAAAGGCTTGAGGATGATGGATGGATCAGTATTTGAAAATGATCTCAAACTTTAGGGATGATTGATGTTGGTTTTTAGAAGTTGAATTGTATGATTCTCCTCAGTCCAAGCACACGATATACGATATATAGTTTTCCTCGGATGATTATCTTGTATCTTTCAAGGTAAAATTTCTCTAAGGCTTTGTTTGCGAATTTGGAGGGAAAAAGAGAGGAAGGCTTGGGAAAATTTCTCTAAGGCTTTGTTTGCGAGTTTGGAGGGGAAAAGAGAGGAAGGCTTGGGAAAAAGGAATGAGCAAGTGGAAGAAATATATTAAAATGGGAGGGGAGAGCTTTGGGATGTTAACTTTTCTTCATAATACTAAACCCTCATCATTTAGGGAACTAAAAAATTGCATTGGAGGAGGGATTTAGGGGGTTTTGGAGGGTTTATAAGAATTTTTCAAATTTAATCTATGTTGTTATATTATTTTTAAAATTAAAAATATAGTAATCATATACATTAATTTATCATTCTCTAAAAAACTACACTACCAAAAAAAAATTATTGTTAAAACACTACCAAAAAAAATTCTCTAAAAAACTAGTACTCTTTTAAATTTTTTAAAAGATTTCTTCATTTTTCCCTCGTATTTTTCACCACCTCAAAGTCTTTCTTTCTTCTCCCCTTCAAACTCGCACACAAAACCTAAGTAGATTTAATGGTTCACATTATTGAAGTTATATAACAAAAGTTATACATTACTAATGTTCTTGGATATATATGTTTGTTTGATCTCATCCTTTTAAACTAACTTTTGATACGAAATACAAACACATTTATCTATAATTGTTGCACCCTACATAGATGTAGTGAATCCAAATCTTACAATGTAATGAGTAAAATTCAGATTCAAAAACATAGATGAAAAAAAATTGAAAACCAAGATTCTCACGACCAAAACTGTGAATTTGAAAATAATAAAACCAAATTTATGAATAAAAATGAAATGGTAACAAAAATTGTATTTAAGCCCAAACTCAAAAAGTGTCACGTGATCACCTAATAAATCATGTGAATTGCTGGTGCAGTGTGCATGAGCAATGACATGAATATTGATATATTGTAGGCAGGGTATTGATGGGGATAAAATACATGCATGGTGATGATGGGTATGCTATAATTAGTTGTACGGTCCAATCCAAGCTTTGCAATGCATAAAGTCGGTCCCATGTGTGGACATAAGGATCAAATGGACCCACATTTGAGAGGTTTCTTATGATTTTGTGTATTTTATTGCACTGGGTCCTGTGTGAGCTATGAGCCATGTTCCAGTGCCAATCACTTTCTCCTTCCCTCTATCTACTATCAAATCCAATAATTGAGTCCAAATTAAAAGGGTTGAGATGCTATATGATAATTTTGTATTTTGGCTTTTGTTGGCTTAGCTGAGTGGTGTAAGTGCTTCCCTTACAACTTAACTTATCATCTTTTGGAAAAATATGGAAGATATTTACATTGCAATTGCACATGTTTGTGTGCACTCATATTGACCTGAAGATTGTGACATTACCTTGGATTTCACTGTCTTGGCCACTCTCTTTCATCTGTTACCATTACACTTTTTATACGAAAATGATATAATAACTGTGAATTCACATATCAAGAGTAGTAAAGCTATATAGTCATTTATCAACCAAAAAAAAAAGTTGTAGTCACAAAACTAAGGATAATAATTTCTCTTGCAAGTGTCTTTTTTTTTAGGGGATAAATATATTTTAACATTAATTATTAATGAATTATGCTATTAATAATTTGTCAGTGTTCTTCTTATAATTTTTTTTTCAGAGTTGGAATAGAGGTCTATGATGCAGAATAGTGAGAGACTGAAACAAAGCAGTGATAAACAGAATAAAACGCAGTTTGAACTTTAAAGGTAACAGTGTGATGAGGTTGTCTATGTCTATCTTAAATTGATTTAGCAACTATTGTTGAATTGACATGTTTTTCGACTTTACTACCTTCTCCTCTATCAAAATAGTAGCCTTCCCATTTTGGTATTACTAGTACTAGGAAGGTGGAGGTTCATTCAATCCTTCGCCATCTTCTATCGAAATATTTTTCTAATAATTCCTAACGGTTAGCCATGGATTAATAGTTACAAATTATATTTTTTTTTGAGCAATATAGGTTTTTTTTTAGCAAATTTAGTTATAATTTGAGCAATATAGTTACAAATTATAACATACCATTATCATAATAAATGATAACCAGAAACTGTCTAACTTTAGCTTTTAAGTTATAAGAGACGGTCGCCAACCGATTGAGTATGAGAGGGATGACTCTCCTCACCGTCGTCTAAGTTTGGAAAATAGATTTTCAATGTATGTTAAACGTCATATGAGATGACATTTAAATAGTTAAATGGATGAGGTGTCATTAGATTTAACTAAATGAGTCGAGATATCTTGGTCTATTCAGAAACATTGTCCAATCACACATATTCATCAAGTAATTAATGTTTAACACAATAAATCATAATAATTGATTACTGTCAATCCATAGTTTGATTAATTAAATAATTAATTCAACAAAATATGTAGATGCAACTGGACCTGTTTTTTTTTTTTTGAAAATAGACAAAAAAATTGAAGGAATATAGACAAATGTTAATGGTTAGTTAGGAGAAGATGAAATTTTTTAACGATTAAACTTTGAATCATTAGACTACAAAAGAGCGTTGGGTAGCTCAACTAGTTTGAGATAAGATTTAAAAAGTTTGCGTTTAAACAAGAAAAAATCACTCGACTATAACTTTATGGCCATTGCAACCGATTTTAATTAATAGTAGCATATGAGAGATGGGGTCAAAGTTGGCGTATAAGACACTATTTGATAGGGTACCATATATTGATAGTGCACCATATATAGTAAGTACTGGACTAACTACATACAAAGTACTCTTTTTCTTTTCTTTTGAGGGATACAGACACAGTACTTATCTACCTCTGTGTTGTGTTATTTATATGTTTTGAGTTATTGAATCTGGGTAGGGTTAATTAAACACCAAGTGGGTAAGGGAAAGGTCCATATAAATGCTTTTTAGCATACAATGTAAGCCAGGTTGGCCTAAATTAAATGAGGACAAATGTCACAAAACAAATACCAAAACATGGAATAATAGGACCCTATCATAAGTTCACTCGTGTGATATATTTAATTAATTTAAGCAATAGTGTTACATTATTGAAAGGTTATGCAGCCACCACATCCATATGATGAATATGATATATGTGTCAACTGAATCTCGTGTTGGTAGGCCATGGATATCTTTGGTTGACAACTTTCATTTGCAGGCCCTTATATGGATAAAATGCACCAACTGTTACTCCCACCGATCTTAATTTCATTTGGTTTTTTTAGTGCCACTCCTACGTATTAGACTCTCTTTTCATATGGTTGGTATAAAGTCGGATTTCTTTTTGTCTCTCTTTGTTAGGTTTAAACAGTGTGATTATAATTTCTTCACTTCAAAAACCTATATTATTTATTCTAGTATTCGTTTTTAGGATATATATTTATATAATGTATAGAAATTCTCATTGATTTTTATTAAAAAAAATAAAAAATTTCATTGGTTTATATATTGAAAAGATTCATTTGAAATATTTCAAAAAAGAAAAGATTCATTATGAGTAATAGTAGCACTATAGATAATATAATATGATTTATTAAGATTTTTTTTCAACAAGGGTTTTGATGCCTTAGACTATTCCTAGGAAAGAAATGTCAAATACAAATATTGTTTGAGTATATTCAAAATACTGTAGAAGTACAAATAGTTGACTATTATGGGAAACACATCATGTGCATGAATATGATAAGCTCGCTAGAGGATACACATCTGTGTAGTACGGATGAAAGGGAGAGGAGTGACTAAGTTTAAAAAGCATAGGTTCAATCGTTTACACTTCAGTTTGGTTTTATTTTTCTTTAAAAGAACACTTAAAACATTATTTATTTTTTACTTTCTTTTTCGAAGAAATGCTAGTTTTTTTTTTCCGAAGGAATACTAGTTTAAATGCTAAAATATATCTTCTTTTTTTTAGGGAATGCTAAAATATATATATATAAAACAAGCGTTTTGTAGGTTTTAAAATCGCATTTAAAGATTTGTTTTGTTTTTAGTTTAAATGGAGTGAACTTTTCTTTTAGTTTTTGCTTAAAAAAAATTAAATTTGTTTTTGAAGTAAAACGAAATCATAAACTCGCTAAAGTGTTAATTCCTCTTTTGACATCTCTTATATTTTAAAGAGCATTGCTATTCTTTACGAATTTTTTGGTTTTTTTGTAAGAAAGCGAAGAATTACACTTATAAAAATGACAAAAACAAAATAGTAGGATGTGACACAATACATAAGGCAATGTAAAAATAAGATGAGTGATTGAGATCGATTCTTCGTTTTCTTGTGGCAAGCTGTGCTAACTAACATTTCCCTTTTTTTTTAAAGCACTAGCATTTCCATTTTTGAAATCTCTTCTCATTAAAAGAAGAAATAAGAAAAAGTATTTCTTTTACATTAAAAAGATTATTGTCTTTTTTTTTAACATAAAGATGATTGTCTTTTATATATAACAACTAAATATAAAAGAACTATCGTTAAATGATTTTATCTCTTTTTTGTTATTTAACTAGAACTCTATTCAATAAAAAATTTAAGCTAGACAATATTTTTTTTAATCGGCTAAAAATTAATAATTACATACCAAACAATAGTTTTATTTCTAAATCTCTTATTTTCAATTGAATTATAAAATTAACCATTCTCAAGGAATGATGGTTTTGATAATTAATTCGGAGTTTGGTAGGAAGGTAAATAAAGTCTAATAAGAATTGTTTCACTTGTAAATCAAACGCATGTTCTCCAAAACGATTCGTCATTGGAGGAATTCATTAACTACTTGAGTTCAATTGTTTGATTAAAATTTTACACACACACCACAGACACACATGCACGTGCACACACTCATGCACACACATAATTGAGATTTGCTAGAAGACACCTCCTTATTTTTATGAAGTACTTTTTTTAGTAACCCACATCTCAAGGTGTATTTACCCACTTTTTATTTATAATTTGCCAAAATACATCTTCATAAAAATTAGTGGTTGTTTTTTAGGAAATGCCTATAAGAGTTTCTAGAAGATCCCCTCTAATTTTATAATAGAGTCTTTTAGCAACTCACGCCTCAAAGTTTAATTACCCACATTTTGGTTATAACTTACTAAAAAATATTTTCATAAAAATTAGTGGATGTCACTAGCAAACTTATAATTAAAAAATGCATAATTAAGCAAAAGACGCTATCTGATACAAAGACATGATTTCACAAAGAAATTATAAATTTGTTAATATAAAATTTAGACAGATTTATGTATTTTTCCATGAATTTATTTTGTCGGTAAACAAAATGATTAAAACCACTGAAACTCATACACATTATAAGATCCTGTATTCGAACCCAGATGACCACGTCGAACCTAACTTTTTTTTGGTGTTGACCCATTTGTAATGGTATATGATACGAAAGACACTACCTCCTTCCATATAATATATGCTTAATTGTTCGGTCTTTGTGTGCGTGTCTCTTTATGGTATGTTCTGTTGAAATGGGCCAGAGGCCAGCTAATGATTTGCAATGATTCATAGAACCTCCTCCCTTGTTTTTTTTTTTTTTAATCTTGTGCTTTTTTTAGTTTTAGTTATTACTCTTACTATAAAGTACGTGAGTAACTACTATTTAGTTTAATCAATTTTGCTTTCCTCATTAGGTTAACGTTCTTCACTTGTCTATACTGTTCTTTTGTTTTTATGAGATTGTCTAATACTGTTCTAGTTCTATGTCAGAAATATTCTTTTCTTTTCATTTTTTTTTTATTTAGTTAGATAGCTACTAAATTCATTAATTGTCTGGGTTTTTGAGATAAGGCAATGGAAAAGTTGAAGAAAGCAACAATAAAGAGGTACTATTAAACTATCAATAAAAACAAAGTACAGAGGAGGATAAAGAGACTTCATCCTCTTTAGTTATTGAACACTCTTTAATTATTGAACACTTCTAATAGAATGAAGACAGAAAAGCAAATACAATATTATATTATTTTTTTTAAAAAATTATTATATTTTGTGTTTTTCTTTCTAATATTAGAAATCTCCAATAAATCAGACAAAAAAAAATCTCCAATAAATAAAGAGAAATCTAATTCACAAAGGAGCTACACCATACCACACAGCCCATGGATTGAGCTTTAGTTTTTTTTTTTTTTTTGAGGAAATTGAGCTTTAGCTTGATAAAATGATAAATAAAATATATTTTTTTTAATAATATTATTATTCGGAGAGATGAACAGCAAGAAAGACTCTTGCTTCGGTGCTACTTCTGGTGAACAAAGTCACATAAAATATAAATACATGTTCAGTTGATTTTTCCATATATAGCTAGTAAGGGGTTTCCTTCAATAAAAAAAAATCTGGTAGGATGTTTTTTTTTTAAGGAAAATCTGGTAAAGATGTTGACCAGTTAATTTATATGCATTGATAATATAAAATATATTTTTTGTATTTATCTAATAGGACAAAAAAATGTCCCTTGTAAGTTTATCACCGTTATCATAAACGTTGCATTATGATATATCAAGGTTAATGTTCGAACTTGAAACTTCTCATTTATTACTTTAGAATGTGAATTTTTAATCATTAGTTTACTTGACAAAAAAAATCAAATCGGATTACATTATGATGTCATTTTGACATTTTGTTGCCTAATTAGTGTTACAACACTGCTTTTTCAACATCCTCTCACATTCTCTCTTTTATTCGGTGAAATTTATAGGAACCTCGTCATATTATGTGATACTCATTTTTATAGTATATGACCCACATTACTTTTGCCATATAAAAGAGTGAGTGTTGAAAATAGGATGCTCATAACACTCATCCTTAAAACATCTCTACAAATATTTGTACCATAATTATATTTAATTGAATTTATATGTGTTGTGTAGTAAGTGTGAATTAGAAATTTCATATTAGGTACTTAGAAAAGTGAAGGTTGAACAATATATATGAAAGTAGGGGTGTTCAAAACCAAACCAACCAAATAAAAAATCGTAAACTGAACCAACCTAAAACGAAAACCGTAAAAAATCGAGTTTGATTTGAATGTATTCATTGCCATTTTTTACTCAGCCATGCAATTCGATTTGGTTTGCAATTTTTATTTTGTCATTTAAACCAAACCAAACCAAACCACATACTTAAAGAAACACTAACTTAACACATATGTCACTCAAGCTAAATTCACTCTTAAACACTCACTTAGAATATTGGACTTGGTCCAACGACCAAACCAACTTATAAGTTAATTATGTCTTTTTCTTTTTACCATTTCTTTTTTTAATTTTTCTATTGTTTTGTTAATTTAGCGTTTTCACTTGTACCCCCTAATACTTGTTTTTGAGCAAATCCCCTACTCCAATTTAAATTAAAATAAGTAAATAAATATTCATCTATCCCAATTAATTGAGTGTTTTCATTAACAATTAACTTAATTAAATGATTATGAATTAAAACGAATCAAAACGTACTGCAAATACACCTAAGTGAGAGAACCCATATAATTCCAATGACTTGAAATATTGGGTTAAAATGTGGTATCCAACTCATTTGTGTGGATGTTCTTAACCCAACGTGGACGATCCATGAACTCCTCTAGTGACCCTACAGTGGCATCAGAGTCGTGATTTCGATGAACGATTCAACTGTCTTTTTGTATCGAAAGTTTTCCTGACCAAGGGTGTTCACATGACGTTTCGTGTTGGTACCTCTGACAACATTGGTGCAATTATAAATTGTATGTGGGTGAAACAACTTCCTCTTGCCGGGGGGAAATAAATTGACGGACTCACATTTGTGAAAGAGATTATTGCGTAGTAAGTGTGAATTAGAAGTCTCATATTCCTTAGAAAAATGGAGGTTAAATTTTTTTTAATTAAGAGGACCCACAAAACCAATGTCTTAAGTTTTTAGGTTAAATGTGGTGTCCAACTTATTTGTATGTTTATTTTTAGCTCAATGTGGATGATTCTTTGACTTTTCTCGTTACTCAACAAAATATGTATAATAGTTTTTTTTTTTGAGAAAATATGTATAATAGTTTTAAAACGTTAATATAAAATAAATTGTATATATAAATAACATGTGAGAATAAACACCATCATATATTTTTGACCTTTTGGGTTTTTTATAATCCAAAATAAATACTTATAAATTAACGAATATAAATTTTGTACCTCAATATTTGAACAATGATGTTTGAGAGCATGGAACTAACTAGCATCATCACACACGTTTAAGTACAACCAATGATTGTTAGATTGTTAGATAATTTTTAAAATTTTGAAAAATACATTGACACAATTTTTAAATTATAATTTTTATTTTTGGTTTATTTATTGAGCAATTAATGAGGCTTATGTAAATAATATTTTTTAAGCAAATGGGACACAAATAGATATGTGACACCCTAAGTAGATTAAAAAGGAAAATAATACAAAAAATAACTAGGGACATAAAATCTTACGTAGTAGAAACAAAAGTGCACAATTCAGGAAACCCACATACATGCTTGAAACCGAATTGCAATAGAAAAAGACATGTGAACGTTTAGGAACACCGAATCTAGATCTTCAGATGGCGAAGGATCTAACCGCCAACGCGGATACATAACCCTGCATAACAATTCATTGTGTTGCAACACAGTAAGTATCCACGACTATTTCTAGCCAACAAATTGTAGCCAATTATAAAGAGTGACTTAGATAAAACACAAACCCCATAACCAGACCCATAAGACAAGAGAACACTAGCGTTTTCGAAACCATAACCAACATTAAACGGTGAATGCAAAAGCGAATCCTCACAGACACCAACATACCCAAATGGGTTTTAGAGATAATCACACTAAATGAATCGAGCAAAACGAACCCAGATCGAAACAACTTTACATCATGAACGCACCAATTCAGAGCAACCACAACGACAAGCATTAAACAAACTCAACCATGTCAACATAAACCAATGCATGTATATTTGATTTAAGTTAAATCCATCAGAGAAACGACAAACCAACACGCTGCCATCACCTTCGTTTTCGAGTAGAATTGTGATCCTAAAATCTATCCAAAATGAAGCCAACATATGACACCCCGTGTAAATAATAGATTAACTTTAAATAAAAGATGGTCTAATGTGATGGTTGTTTGACCTAATGAAATGGTGGCGTCTAGGGTGAACCATCAAGTAAGTGGTTCACCGGTGAACCACTTTTAGATGTCGTCAGATTAATTTAAAAGGTTTGGATGAGTTAGAAACAAAAATGAGAACACATATGTATTTCCTCACACAATCCCTACCCCACCCCCTCTCTCCCCCACTCATCTCTCTGCATCTCGTTCAAGTTTCAACTGCTGCCCTTCGACAGATATTGATCCACCCGCCGCCTCCATTGTCTAATCTACACCCAGGCCAATCTATCATAATGACCAAGAAACCTTAAGACTCTTCATTTTGGCACTCAAAACCCTTAATTCCATATCTAAGCATTTCATGAAACATAGATTTTGCACAATAAAAAACCCTGCTTTCAATTTAAAATGATTAGGTTGCCCTAATATCTCAAAAGAGAAAATAATTTTTTCAAAACATAAGAGTTTTTAAAACTGACATATTAAACCTTGTTGTTCCTTCACTTCCTATAGTTATCATATTCACATCTTAATAAAAGAAACAGATTTTCGATTTGAAGAAATCATAATTTCATACAGTCATGTTTGAAATAACTCCCATAGCCATAAAATACATCTCAAATGGTGGTAGTGAAAGTGGATTGGACAGTGGGTATGGAGTTTGGGAGTAAAAAAAGTAGGAGGAAAAAGAAGAGAGATGTGATCTAGTATGTAAGGTGCATAATAGAATCTTTGAGCTCGATTAATCTAATGGCTCTTATTTGTTGTTCAAAGTGGTTCATCGGTGAGAGACTTAATTGAACCCTCACCCTAGAATCCACCCTAATGAAATTAAAGTTAATGGGTGTTTTACTTTGAAATTCAAAATAAATTAAAACATCTCTCCTCTCCCTTTTATTAATAGGTAGTTACCTAATTAATAACTACATGAGAGAAAGGAAATAAACATAACAGAAAATGGTCATATGTTCATGGTGGATTCTAGGGTGAGGGTCCAATTAGGTCCCTCATCGGTGAACCACGAGAAAAACACCAATAGATTAAATAAGTGGTTCAGATTTATTTAAATTAAAAGAGGGAACATGTAGAACTGCTCACATTCAATCATATCCTGCAATGGTTTCACCCGTTGTTAACCGTAATTAATTGTTACGAACCGAACCGAACCAAACCATTACAAATCAATTAATTCCTTTTCCCACAAAAATCTGAACCCTTTTTCTAAACCCTAATTCCATTTCAACTACCTTTTTCCTTATATTTCATTCCGAAGGGGAGAAGCCACTATTTGACAACAGTGAATCTTACATGAGCGGAGGGAGTATTAACAAGGTTTGCAGATGGCTATTAGTATTCTGATTTGACTAATAAAAGAGAAGATGATAGTAAAATTTCTTTGTGCATCCAGTTACATTCGCCGTTCTCTAGTCTCTTTTTGGCTTCTCGAACATTAAAAAACCAAGGATTTGGTGTGACATGACACAAGCTTTTCTTTAGAATTTCCTGTGTGAGAAATTTATTTATTTGATTTTTCAGCCTCTTATAAACTTGTGTTTGTGCTGTTTTATTGGGATAACTGATTTATGACAAACTTCCGATGGGAAGGGGGGGTTGGTTTACTGAGATGAATTTGGAATCCTAAGTATGTTTTCTTTTAGTTTGGCTGGGTCCTTCGTCTAATGTTACTTATTACTAAGGACGTTTGAAATTTCACCATGGTTTTATAGGATCCTGTGTGTTCAATGACATTATTTGCTCATTCATTTATAAGGAAAAAGGGTAGTTGAAATGGAATTAGGGTTTAGAAAAAGGGTTCAGATTTTTGTGTGAAAAGGAATTAATTGATTTGTAATGGTTCGGTTCGGTTCGTAACAATTAATTACGGTTAACAACGGGTGAAACCATTGCAGGATATGATTGAA
>Ga0315914_1005830_pt1 | contig 17751 bp, 10 predicted proteins | sample MpolenodulesMG_FD_203920 | JGI IMG/M metagenome (GOLD analysis project Ga0315914, IMG submission 203920) | Medicago polymorpha root nodule microbial communities from Los Angeles, California, United States - elongated nodules | ecosystem: Host-associated > Plants > Roots > Nodule | place: USA...
TAAATTAATGTACTATATGTGTAATGTGTTGCATAATGTAGAAAAATTGACGAATTTCAAACAATTGTGTAACGTTAACATATTATCGGTTTTGTGTAATGTTACCAAATAATTGATAAACAATAAAATGTTGATGTTTGTAATTGCTGGATGTTGTTGTTTCGGTTAGATTTCATGCGGAATTACCGTTTGAAATTACAGGTACAAACAAGCCAAAATGACTGGAAAAACCATTGCAGACTGCACTGGTTCTGTTTACTGGCATGAACAACAGTTAACTGCCGCTGGTGCTAGCGGCAGTTAACTGCTGCCGGTTTGACGAACGGTGGTTAATTGCCGCTGGGGGCAATTAAGTAACTTCCATGTGTCATTAGGAAGCATTTGAAGTTAGAAAAGCAATTTTCGTGGGGGTATATCTGTTGGGGTGTGGGGTATTATTTCCACTTGACAATTATTAGCCCATATAAGTTGACCGTTATTAGCCCATATAGTAAGAAGTGGATAAAGCCCAATACCTTATCTTTTCAACGAAATTGCTCTTCTCCTTTTTGCTCATGGGAACCCCGAAATTCACCAATTAACTACCACTTGGAACCCAACGACAGTTAGCTGTCGTTGACTCAACGGAAGTTAACTTCCGTTACATCCTAAGAATGAGTATCGAGTACCTGAAGGATTATAAGATGATGTGAAGAATGAGTATCGAAGGCCAGAGAATATGAATTGTCAATAAGTAAAAGTCAATTGCTCTTTAGATATTTAAGTTTCACTCCATATCGGATCGTAACTTATGAACAACTATTTTTTATGTATTAAAAGCCAATTGAGTCGTAACTCTCGACTGACTATTTTCATCAAAGTGAGTAATTTTGAGGTGTTTAAAGAGAATGCAGAAGAATTTAGAGAACAACTTTATTGGTGAATCACATGCCACCACTAGTTTGTTATGACAAAAAAAAAAAAAAAAAAACATCCCACGTTCTTTTCACTTTTGTTATTTTTCCTAGATTCTCTTTGCCGAAGATAATTTTATTCCAGGCGTGTCGGCATGTCGGGTGTTAAATGAAGATATCTAGTTTCGAAACTATTTTGTTGATGTGAGAGTCAAGATTCTACGGTTATATTCAACCTACCTTGGTTTATCACTTCAAAAATATATCAGCAATTAAACTGTAAATGAATCAAACAGAGATAAATTCTGAAAGTATGTGCCAATATGGGTGAAGGGACACAGTTGGGCGGAGTCAAAACTTTCAATAGTAGAATGTGAATCTCAATTAGCATACATATTGTTGACTCTAAAGTTGTTGCAAAGATAGCATGGAAAAGAAAACTCGCAAGAAAGCAAAATCTTAAACCTTTGGTCTATCAACCTCATATCCAAATGAGGAATATAGAGACATATCAAGAAGAACCACAAATGTGAGACACTTCACTTGCAAATGGAAGCTGCGTTACAATTAATAAAGTGCCCAATTGGCATAAGATCTGGTAGACCAAAGAATGCATGCATACTAGCAAATTGGTAAAATGTTGCATCGGACCATCATATCATAGAACTTTATGTTATTTCTCTTTTCTAGAGACTTCATCAAATCTCTCTATGAAAATGACACAATTCTTTGCTTTATTAATCTTTTCTCCTTTTTCTAAACTGAAAAAGTCTAAAATGATGGGAGGCTGCTCAAACCTTAGAAAGACGATCATCATATCCACAAAATTAACACACCCGACATGAAATGTCTTTTGAACTTAGAATATGATTAAAATACAAAATCACTTATCATTTTGTAAAAAAAAATACCAGCTATTTGGATAATTATATTCAAAAGCTTGGATAATTACAAGATGAAATAACTTTATGTATTCAGAACTTCCTCGTGCTTCATATGCATTTCCTCAAACAAACCATGAGTGGGGCTATCGAACCAAAAGCAAATTAAAGTTCTGGCCAAAGCAACTTGTTAAACAAACAATGGATATTGATTCAAGTTCTAAGATATTAATTTGAACTCCTTGAACAAGTGTTTTGGAGTTCGATTTCAATTACAATGTATGAAGAAAATTCACTTGTAAGGAAAGAGTGTTACTTACGTGACGACTTAGGGTCAACTCAATGGTAAGACTATTAAAATCTCTACTATCTACTAACAAAAAATATTTATCATTAGATTTTATCATTAAAAGGGTCTCATATGCAGATAAAAATGGCTTTATATTAAAATTTGTTTAAACTCTCATTTACTATTGAACATTATTGTCCCGGACTCCCGTCCCAACATGTCAAACAAATTCTCTAATAGAGATTAATTAGTCATCAATAAACAGCTAAAACATTCCTATCTAGAACATGATAACTGAAAGGAAAAAAAATAAAATTAAACCTTGTTAGAAAATCTCTTTTTTCTACCAGTCTTGTCCCTGTCGACACATTAAAAAATTAAAAAACATATATCGTGTTGGTCCTTTAATATCCTCCTTTTCTCTTTGATGAATTTCTTGCTTATTTCTTTACTTTATTTCATATCTCCTTCCTGTTCACATGGCTTTGCTTACTGTGCTCATTCTTTTACCCTAAATTTCAGCAATTATTGTACTCCCGCCAAAGTAAAGTATGCCACAAAATCGTTGTGAGGCCAATTCTCTTGAAACTTGTTGTTTGCTTAATAACCATGTCACAATCACATTGTTTGCATTAGATATCACTATTTGCCGCTTGAACTTATGGCTGATGACCCCTCTTATTGCTTTTAAGAACACATTGAATCGGTATAGAATTGTTGGCCATGTTTATGGCTAATGTTCGTGCATTTTCCTTTATATAATGACCACTCAAGCTTTGTAAGTGTCAATCACAAACACTATAATTAAAATAAGCATAATACTTAAATTTATTAGTATTTTTAAAATAAATATATAACAGGATATGTGTGTTCAATTTCAATCACAAGTTCACAATAAGTATTAGACTATTAGTATGTGAAACAATCATGCAATGCAAACAGACAATTGTACTATGTGACTGCACAGAATATCAACTAACAATTTGTTCTAGTGCTCGATGGGATGCCACGGGTGCTCCCTAAAAACAGAAAAAATAAACTCATATTGTCGTGTACAATTAAAAAATTAGAGTTGTTCTAATGAACAAAATGTTTAAAACGCAGGATGAGCAGAGCGACCGTTCTAGATCCAAAAAATAATTATAAAATTTGGGTCATAACAAAAAAAATAGAGGTTCATTAGGCCGTAAAAAAATTACTTAAATTCTAAAGGAAAGTGTGGTTGTTAGTAATTAGCTTAGTTCTTTGTTGATTCATTTATAACTTATTGTGATGTTATAAAGGAAATTCAAACCCTAGCCTTCTACCACCCCAAACTCGTCCGTCAAAATCAAAAGAAACCATTCCACACCTCTTATTTGGAAAAGTTGTAGGCTAAACAATTGAGGGTTATCTATCATTAGACATGTTTTATGAGAGGATATTTTGATGTTTATTGGATCCATTTGATTGACCTCGTCTATAAGAAAAAAGTTTTTATCGTGTTAAATTGATTAATCATGATTTATCTTTTACCCATCCATTTGTTATCCTTAGATAGAGTGACTCTTCTTCAACTGTTTGATTTATCTTTTTTTATATACATATTATTTATGATTTAAATTGTAAGTTTGCCCTAGGCAACTAAAAGCATATGCAATGGAGTAATACTGAGTATTCACTTTCGTGCTTTTCGTTTTTGGCTTTTAGCGATAATATATTCTTTTCCAACTTTCTTCGCCAACTCTTTGATATTATTCTAGTAACCTGCAGATTCCCCTAGTTCTAACTTTTAGTAGCTTTATGCTCACGGAAATTGGTATTCTTACTAACGTATATACCTGCATGGATTTCCATGTAATTAACTAAACAACTATACGTGTGAATGGTATTAATGCATATATACATTTTTTTGAAATAATGTATATATACATGTGTATTCAACGGTGAAATATAAGAATTTGCCAGAATTTTAATTTAGGGAGGCATGTGTTTCCAGACATAAGGGAGGAATTGTAACATTCCAAAAAAAATTTAATTTTAAGTGTCCAACAGAGAGATGTCTTGTATTTTTGGAAAAATAAGTATTGGTAGTCTCATTTTAGTGTTAATGTCTGTCTTTGAGGATATTATCTTGTTTTAGACCTTTATATGTCTTTTTCATTCTTGAGTTTTGTTAGTGATGTATGCATTGTGTCCATATCATTTCTTGAATTGTATTCATCCAATCAAATTTGATTTTTGTACCCTTAGAAAGCCAATTCAAATAATTACAACTCTTACGTTAAGGCCAAAGTCTAAATTGTCCATCTTCCATGTCTAAATTAGTGATGAATGTGAAATTTTTGTATTGAATTTTCTCTTTGACATTTGCTCAGGATTTGGATAATTTCTTGAGCCACACAGTGAAATCAAAGCCATTGAATCCCTAAAATCCATACCTACAATTTTTATGAAGACATCTATACATAACCCTGGCGTTAACTTGTGTGATTCGAGGCGATCTCGTTGTGGTGCGACAAGCTTGCCTAGGTACATTTGTTCTAGCTTACGCATGAGACACAACGACTGGCCTATGTAACCCATTGTAGAACATGACAATATTTAAGGATTTTCATATCAAATTTTATCCATTCTCCTCAAACCTTAGCACAAAAATTAAAGGGAAACCCTAACATTCATTCTTCTATTGATTTTTGATTGATTATATCATTATTAGGCATTAGAAATCTCACCCTAAGAATTATTCACTGTGTTAGTTCTTCAAATGGATAAGTCTCATTCATTTCCAATTTGACGATTCCATCCTTTGGAAGCACTTTCTCTTTCAATTCTCGATTATATTACGGCTTAAATGCACTTTTGGCCCCCTATGTTTATCAGCGTAGCAATTTTGGCCCCCTAACAAAAAAAATGCAATTTTAACCCCCTAATTTTGTCATGTTTAGGGAAATATGCTCTTTTGGCCCCTTATCTTTACAAAAAAGTTGCGATTTTGGCCCCTTATTTGGGACACGTGACGGCTTCTCAGCATAGTTGCGAAAATTAGGGGGTCAAAATTGCATTTTTTTTTGTTAGGGGTCAAAATTGCATTTTTTTTTGTTAGGGGGTCAAAATCACTACGACGACAAACATAGGGGGCCAAAAGTGCATTTAAGCCTTATATTAATTGATTCTTAGGAGTCCACTGATCGCAAAGGGGGACAACCAATCTAGAGGACTCAATCCATTTTATGGAAGTGGGTTTCAATGATTGTGGATCATCTTAGCTCACTGTAATTATTTACCTTCCAAAGATTAGTGAATCCAATCGAAGAATCCCTATGTTGCTAAACTTGAAAGTTAATCGAGATTTCAACTAATAAGTCTCAACTGTGTTTCTTTTTTCTTCAAGCGATTACGCTGAGGAAGAAATTTTGTCCCTCATCTATGAATTCTTTAAATATTCCAAAGAGTACTGTTTAGTACAAGGTTTGAGTGTTTTGAACTACTGAACTAAGAAATGCATATAGTGTAATGTAAAACAAAATGATAAGAGAATAAATTGTGTAAAAATCTTATTTGATAATTTGTGCCAAAAAAATTAAAAGTCCAGTTTTTATAGTCAAACATTAGTCCTATTGGCCAAAATTGACATGTCTTAGAGAATTTAGCCTTCATCGGCTAATAAAGCATGAATTCCCTTGGTGGTGAGGATGCGTGATGCCCCATGTTTGACTTGATCTTCCTTTTTTTATGGAATTTCACGTTTCTTCTATCCATACATGCGCAACCTCCTCAGGAGGTACTAACGTGCTCATATCTACTTTGGTTAATGGCATTGCAAACATGTAACACGAATAAAATGCTAAATTGTCAAGTTCCCCCAAGTTTTTATTGATTCCGACACCCTCACAACCTTTGTGAATTGTAGTATATTAAAGTAACTCGCACTTGGATAATTTTTGGAAACAATTGTTCAGGTTGCAGGGAACAACTTTAGTTGGGAGCTCGGCTTATCCCTAATCCGATGGACAATCAAAGATATTAAACAAGTGCTTAGAAATGTATCTCGGATGCTTTACTTTTAGTAATCATGAGTCTTGGTTTAAGGCTTTGCCACTGACAGAATTCAAGGCACTATATGGAAGAGACCCTCTAATCTAACTCTTATAAGGAAACCATGCATGGCTATTGATCCAGAGGTGATAAGGTATCAACTTACTAATAAAGATGAATTATTAAATCAGTTATAGCAAAATTTGACTTTGGCATAACATGTGATGAAACATCAAGCAGATAAAAAGAGACATGAGATGATTTTACATATTGACGATGATGTTCTAGTAAAACTACAACCTTATAGGCAACATGCTGCAACTTTAGAAAGAATAAAAAATGGTCAAGCTAAGATTGTTTCAGTGGCTTATAGACTAAGTTTCCAGCTACTGCTAAGATTCATCAAATGTTTCATGATCATGTGTCTCAGCTCAAGCATTTGAGAGGAGAATTTGCAGATCCTTACATCTCACTACCCTTGACAATTTTGGAATTAGGCCCTGTGCTAACCAATTGAGGTGCTAGCAAATAACACTATTATTAGGGGAGAGAACCATGTTCCACAAATTCTACTGCAGTGGATAATGGGCTGCTACAAGAAGCTACATGGGAAGATAAGAAGGAGAAAGCTATCCCAATTTCAACGTGAGGACGTAGTAAGTTAACACAATGCATCATCATTTAATGCGGGCACTCAAACATAATTTTTTATTTTTTTTGGTAATATGAGACATAAAGTTATCATCCTACATAAAAATTATGGTATGTTTTTTTTTAAAGGAAAAATGATGATATGTATCTAACTCCATTTATCATATATGTTTTTTGAGAATTCAATTGATATTATGAAAAGGCAAAAATAAAACTTAAAAGGAACAAAAATCGAATTTCCTTTACTTAATAAATAAATCGAAATTTCTCTGTTTTTTTCTTTGTTAAGTAGTTTAATAACTAAAAAAAAGTAGCCTAATAACTAAAATTTCATCTTTTGAATATAAATAAATAAAGTGTTTAAGGTTTGAACCCCAACTCCTACACTCACATGACAAAATTTATATATGTCTATATTACAAACATATATTTTTTGACGGTGTTAATATCATTATTATTTTTTTCTGAAAGAGGTGTTAATAACATTAATTGTTATTGATATTTTGCTGAGAATATGACCATCAAACTTTGATTTTCTCATCATTCCACTTCTTTATCTCTAAGACATCAAATCAACATTTGTACCACTTATATATTTGAGTAAATTATTGGGATGGATACATCATAGATATAATAAAATTCATTCATTTATTATAAAAAGAAACTTTAAATTAATGATTACTTATAAGTTATATAAAATGATGATTTTACTGTATTTTTACTCTCACACTAGTACTGTACGTCCCGACGATCCATAATCAAATCTGGCCACTAGTAATTAAATTAAGATGTTTAAATTAAACTATTGGGGTGTTTTCAATTTATTTGGAATATAAAAACATGTTAATTGGACATCACTTATCCTTATTGTGCTAATCGAACTTTAACCATTGATGTCATGAATCAATGAACAACAATCTTATACGTTGCATTTTAGTTCATCAAGCAGTGTTCAACAGCTGTTAATTACCTCCTGCTGCTAGCATATTGCCACGTCATCAACATTTCAATCATTGGATACTCACACACTGACCTAGCCAAGAAATCTTACACGTGTCATTGTGGACCCCATCTTCTATTTTTACCTTCAGGAAGAAGATTAAAATCCAATCTTTTTCTAGGACCCACTTGCTGATGTCACTGTAAAAAAAGTGAATATGACCCTTAAATTACACCCCACCACCACCATATAGTGACAACTGACTCAAAAGCTATACATTATTAGACCAAAATACCCCCAAAAATATCATTATTTCCTTGTAGTACCCCCTACAATATGCCCTTAAATACGAGTCCCTTAAGCAGCGTTTCTTCCCTTTCTCCTTCTTTCCTTTCACCACTCTTTACTTAGCAATAACCATGCTCTCTTCTCTCTATGCTTCCGATTTCACGGCGTTAGATGAAAGTTTAACGCCGTGGGATTTTTCTAACATTCTGTCACCCTTCAATCCCACCAGCCCTAAGCTCACTTCAAGCTCCGGTTCAGGCGAACCAAACGAAAACCCGGTCATGGATGGCTCGAACCGGAATATGGAGGACCGAAAGCGGAGGAGAATGATATCAAACCGGGAATCAGCAAGAAGATCACGTATGAGAAAACAAAGACATCTAGAGAATTTACGGAACCATGTGAACCGGTTCAGAGTTGAAAACCGGGAATTGAACAACGGGTTGCAGTTTTTACTGTATCAATGCAATCGTCTACGAACCGAAAATGAGTGGCTCCGGTTGGAACGAACCATGCTGGGTCAAAAGTTGTCAAACATAAGTCAAAATATGGTTTTTCAACCTTTCTCATCTGCATGGCCATGCAATATTGTCACAGCTGAATAAATAAACTTTGATGATGTTCTTCATTAACAAACGTTAATTAATTTATAAAGGGTCTCCGTTAAATATAACTTGTTTTAATTTGTATGTGTAAATTATTAAAGGTAGATAAATTAAGATTAGGTAAAGTGGGGGAGGGTGCTTTTTTGGGGAAAAAGAGTAAGGTTTTGGAAAATATTGATGCCATATGGTTGTCATTGTTTTTTTGAAACTATCGATTATAGTACTAATTATGTAAAATTTTCATCAAAATAAAAATAGAATATTATATATAAAATATTACTAGAAGTGTATTAATTTTTCAGTAATTCTATAGTGTGGAATTTATGAATTTTTGTGGTTAGTGATGTTCTAATATATATATTGATTCGTTTCCTCTAGTTAAGGTTTCGTAATTTTATATTATGGTTTTCATTCATCATGCAACACAACGACGCAAGGGTTTGATGCAGATTCCAAATCTCTTTCCTATACAGATATATGAATTATTTTATTCATCAAAATGACGCTACGGAAAAAATAAAAGTAAAAGGAATATTCCGATGACATAATATTAATTGACTTGAAATACTTAATTCTCGTAAAAAATAGGCATGTTGAAGTACGTTGCTTTGCATATGCCATATAGTATATCCTTTTAGCAAAATAGTAGATGCCAACAATAATAGTTAAGTTTGCTTTTTTAAGAAGAAGAAGAAGAAAGAAAAATAATAGTGAAGATCCTTCAAAAAAAAAAAATAATAGTGAAGTTATCGAATGTTGGTCTCCCTCTAAGATATTTTTGGAAGATTTGTTGGGTCCTAAGCTGGATTAGTTTTCTTTTTGCTTTTGTTTTTGTTTTATTATACCTCCTTTTGTATCTTTTAACCTTGTAATGGGTAACACTCTCTCTCTCTCTATATATATATATATATATATATATATATATGTGTGATTTGTCATTCAAAATAAAAACAATTAAGTGGTTGGTCTTTAATGTAGAATTTATTTCAATTGAGCAAATCGTTTGTGAGAATTCAAATTTGATTCCTTGACAAAAACAATTGTTCAAATTTTACTTATATTTCGACCAAACTTAAGATTAACACATCCTTTTATGAGAATCAAAGGGTTAAAAACAAAATAAAATCAAGCAGGTCGATCAATTAAGTGTTTTCGTAATTTCTGAAATCACGCTTTCTCTCTGGTTAATTTTTTCGATCGAATAAATGGTATATAAACCTGTGTAACATCATTGAAACAATGTTTTAGTTAGAGTTTATTTTTACACTTTCATAATTTGACGGTTATGATTTATTGGTGACATAAAAGATATGTACAGTGCGAGTGTGTATGTATTACGTACTTTTTTTGCAAAATTACATATATATTCCCTTAAATAATTATGGAGTTTCGTTTTGATCCCCTAAATAATAAAATATCTGTATTGGTCCCTTAATTCTATCTCTGTTTGTCAATTTGGTCCTATCTATTAGTTTTTTAACGTCTAATATTTATGATATAATTTTAGCCATTTGATTGAAGGTCTATTCTATGAAACTGTGAACCATCAATACCTAATTTTTTCCTACATGTCTTTATCCTTTCTCTTCATCTTCGTCAACTTCGTAAATATCAATCTAGAAAAGTTGATTAAAATTATATCATAAAAATTATTTCCATAAAAAAATCCAGAAAAATTATTTCCTTAATTAATGTCATATATCAAACCTGATTCCCAAAAAAAAAATGCTATATTAAATTGTTGGAAGGAAATTAAATGATTTGAAAAAAGATCTAACAGTTAAAATTAATAAGTCTGGGACCCACTTCATACCCAAAGGAAAAGCTATTACACAAGCCAGTTTTGCCAGGATAGACCATCTACAATATTGGTCCACATTAGATATTAAAGGTTAAAATTTGATGAAAAGGACTAAATTGGCAAACAGAGATAGAATTAAGGGACCAATACGAACCTTTTATTATTTAGAGAACCAAAATGAAACTCCATAATTATTTAGGGACCAAATATGTAATTTAGCTTTTTTTCTAAAATATTTATATCATTTCAGTTGAATACCACAAAAAATACATAATACTATTCGTGGAGAAAGATTTATCATCTTTAATCAAACTAAAGCGCAGAGCTTCATTAATTCCTATATATTTTAGTTAGAAGGTGATTGGTTTTGGATTAACAGCAATAGTTAGATAGTGACATTATCCAATATCAATGTAAAGTGACATATGACTTTAAGTTCAATTTTTTAACATGAGAGGTCGCATGCTCTAATCAAAGACGTAATCCAACTAATCAATAAAATTAGCTTAGTAACTTTACTTTGATTATATATACTCACGACATCATAAAATATATCTTCACAAATATCTCCATAATATAGCAATTTTTTCTTAATCGTAAATGTTAGTAGTATTTCTTCGTCCGAGTTTGAACTCACACCTCAAACTCCTTATCATTTAACTCAAACAAATTGAGCTATTCATCCATCTCTGTGTTTGACATTCCATTTTGTAAATGATTTCTAAATCGCAAAATGACGCTATTTTTTAGGTTGTCAATGTTAAATAATTGGTGAATCATATTAAATTCTCTCATTCAAAGTGGTTTTTAGGTAAGTTATACGGATTTCCTTACACTTTGAGTAGGGCATCATAACCCTCCTTTTGTTTGGGTAGATAGCATTTTTGCCGTTGGTTTGCCTCACTTGGGGTTGTTTCATTTTATAGCTTTGTCTCTTTCTTTCGATAAATTTGTGTAGCTATATATAAATAGAGTTAAATGGTAAAAATAGCTCAAGATCAATTCTTGAATTACCGATGTTTACAAATTGTGCAGGCTGGAAATTAAATTAGAAGTATATATACATTATACATATCATGCATGTCCAATTTTTAATTCAAACTTATTTGTACACTCTAAAATAAAAAAAGACTAATTTTGATAGAAAAATAATATAGTTGACTATTGAATCATAAAATACTATTATAATGAATCCCTCAAAAAAATGGAATTTTTCTCCTTTAAAAAATTATAATAAAACTTTTCTATTGAGATTTTACAATTTCATTCTCACTTTTATCTTTTATTTTTTATATATATACTTTTATTTTATTTATTTTTTGGTTAAATTTTCTTTTCTATTTTTTAAAAAGTGCTTTTATACTAGACCACAAAAAAAAAGTGCTTTTATTTTTCTTTTGTCACTGAGCATATAAGCATATATATAGAAAGGGAAATATAATCGACAAAATTTAAACCTAACCACTATATGTCGTTCGTTAAATATTAAAATTGAGTCCATAGATTTCTCAAATCAATAATCAATTTTAAATTTAAACATCGATTCTGTAAACATCTTCGTTCAATTAGAATTGTGTCAGTCATAATCAGTGGAGTTAGGTATATTCTGGGAAAGTCATTTAAAATCGTCAATTTATCATTCTGGCAATAAATATTCATTATATATAGAGAATTATGTCTTCATTTTAATTGTCTTTGTTTGGCTGTTTGCGTTTTCTTCACTCCCGATATACATATTTTGCCCTGTCTAGACACTTTTTTTTTTAATAAATAAATCAAATAGGTAAAGTATGTATGTAGGGCATATCAAAATTATAGTAACAAATGTTTACTTGTTCAAAAAAATGTAGAACATTGTTAACGTTTGAAAATGTATTTATAACTAGGTGCAATGTTAACGTTTCAATTCTAAGATGTTATCAAAGTATTATTCAAGATTTGATATGCCACCTCTCGAGGTCATCACTAACGTACCACTCGATTAGATAACACTCAAGATGTTTAGTCGAGACAAGTCTCACTTAAGCATAAGGGATGTGTTAAAATTTCAATTAAGAGTATTACATTTGATGATATAAGATATGAAAGTCTGTTTAATTTAAAATTTCAGGGGCATTTTCTATTTTAACAGGGGTTAGCCCCTCACTTTGCAACTTTATTAGAGATTTTGTAGACCAATTCTCAAATCGTCTGAAAATGCACATGCACCCATAAAAGTGCGGGGAAGCCCCTCGGATAATCCCTGGCAAATGGTGCCAACACCCTGCCATTCCACGTGATGGTGTCTCCCTTTTTGAATTTGATTTTCCCACTATCGGATTTGTCGGGGGCTAGTGTTATTTGCAAGGGGCAAACCCCAATTTTCTTCAAATCGTTTTGGCCATTCCCAAACTCGATTTCCCAGGGTTTTTCCTGACTTTGACACACGGAAATTTGCCAGGGGTTCAAGGCCCTGCCAAATATCTCTGAAAAATAGAGAGATTTTTTGTAGTGATAGTATGAATAGACATTCAAATTATGAATATGAATTTTGAATACCGGACACACGCCACGGCTTAGAGATATCCCACGTTAAGATTAATAATGTGTATGGACCGTGTCTAAGAAATTTGAGGTCTAAGGCACAATTTATAACGAGACTTAATACTATATTTTTCATATTACTCTTCTAATTCTTTTAGCTAGGAAATCGTTTATCAAAGTACAAGAACAACTACAAGTACAAAAATAGCTTAAGATAATAAATATAAATATAAAATATATCAATGAAAAAAGGCAGAATCAAACTTTTAGCTACTCATGTTTATATTTATAAATTGAGCCTCAATGACCTTCCATGCTGCACGGCTCTGGATGACCAACTTTAATATTTGAATGTTTATTGAGACAATTTTTTCATGGAAAATTATATGAATATCTTCCCTCTTTACTCCGTTTTGTAGGGCATATGAATTTTCCCTTAAATTATACTTTCTAGTATATATTAAAATATTTTTTTGCTATTTATTTCAATATTATTGTTGTCGAATTATAAAATTAGATGAGGTTTCGGTTGATAGCTCTCAACTATGATTCTCTTTCTTCAAGTGATTATGTTGATGAAGGAATTTTATCCCTCGGCTATAAGTTAATTAAATATTCCAACGAGTGTTAGTTGCAGTGCTTTTATGTTTTTAAAGCTATTAAACTATGTGATGTATAAAGTAAAGATAAATTGAAATAACACTAGATAAATTGAGTTTGATTGGTCGTGTGTGTCAAATGACTAAAAAGACATTTACCACAAATTTCTATCTTAGCATACAAAAATTTATCAAAAAGTTCAACTCTCTACTTTGAGTTATCTATATTTTGGCTTGTTGATTTTGTCCTAAACTCTTTACTTTGAAATTCTTTTATAGGCAAACAAGAAGCAAAAGTTCTTCCCACGGTGGATAAGGAAGAAAGGAAGTTAGTTGACGTATCAACATCTTTGACTAAGAAATAGTAAAGTTCAAAAGGTTGTAGGTCGGTCTCAGCTTTTAGTTGGAAGTCTTTATTGGCAAGACAAAGATATCGAGGAAGCATACGATCAAGATTGTGAGTTGAAGGAAGCTGATTATGTGTAAGTGAGTAGTGAATTGATAACACCATGTATAATCTACCTAAAGGGATATGACGTGTTACCTGGGGGTGAATTCGAGCACAATCCCTCTCTTGGTTGGACCAAATCCTTTGACACATTTTTCCCTAATTTTTTCGAGTTAAGTTCAAACGTGGCCTCTAATTTTAGGGCCGATACGGGTTAATGGGTAAATTTTTGTACACCTGATCGAATGAAATGAGAGTCAATTATCATAGAGCATTATACGAAATCCCTTTTTTTTTCTAATAAAATTCCATCATATTTAATAGTAAACCGTGATATTAACTTTTTAAATAATCAAGCAAAATTTGGATCCAAATAAATAACTTAAAATTAATGAAATTCTCAAATTCAAAATAGGATTCCTACAAAAGCATGGACATAGTTAAAAAAAAAATAGGGCATGGTTTGTGTAGCCATTGGGGGGCGTAGGTAGAAATTTTCTACTTTTTTGGGCTTTATTGCTTGGTTATAATTTCAAACAGCTCTTTACAGCTCAAATTGAAATACTCATCTATCATGAGAGTTACTTTTACCTTTGTCAATTCTTTCTCAATTTTTTTTGTAAAAATCAAACTCCTTCGAATTAACCAATTCAGATGAAAAAAACACCAGTTCATTACATTTAGATATCTAAACAACAACAACAACAAAATAAATGGTGTTTTTGCAGTTTTTAAGAATCGTAGGTTGAGAAAAGAAACTCTCAATTACTATCCTTCATTCATTAATATTCATATTTGGTCTTTCTCATAATTGACTTGCTTAAAAGAAACACACTAATTGGCATGTACTAAAGATATTGCAACAAAACATAGACTAAGAAATACTTATGAATATAAAGGACCAGTTGTGGAGTAGAGGGAGGTGTGGAGAATCAATTTTTTTTATCAACCTTATGTTAAATCACCTTCTTTTTTTTTTTGTAAAAAGAACAAATTTAACCAAGTACATCACCTCATTTTAACTAAACATACCCAGAGTAACTTTTTTTTAAAGGATACCCCAAAATAACTGTTGTACATAATCATTTTTTCTTAATTTAATAGTCTTAATTGACTGCATTATAAACTCGGTTACAAAGGATTAAAAGATTGAAACTAAGAGCAATGACTATAGAATTTCTCATGCAATAATTTACTTTTCCCCAGTAAATTAAATGAGAAACTTCTCACTAAGAAGTATTTGAGCACTATATTGAGTAAAATAAAAAGCATTTGAGTATGTAATATTTCTATTTGTAAATTTAGCATGACGTCATTGAGTCAATTGACCAACCTTGTGAGTCTTGTGCAATATATTGAAGTCCTCAAGTTTATTTATAATTTTATTTATTATTTTTGCAAGGTTAAAGAAGTATGAGGATCTTATAGCGACTAATTTTGATTTGGCGGATTGTATTGTAACATGCCTTTTTGTGTATGGTAGCCATGTCAACTTTACAAGAATTTGGTGTTGGATTGGGGAAGAGTAGGAAATGAAGGTTGTTTGTAACCGAGTAATGATGATGAACAATTCTTAAGGGAGCATTGATGAAATGCAAGAAAGCATTTTATTTTATTTGAAGTACTAACAATTACACTTGAGATTTTAACATAGACAGATCCAAAAATTTAGATGACATGGTTGGAAAAGATGAGAATAAATACTATTTTTATACATAAAAAACCAATCAATATTAAAATAATTTATGTCAAAAAAATTGTTTTAGAGTATGTATTACTAGTTACTGGTATAATTTCATATTTGTTCATTATAAAATTGTATGTAACTTTTCTTGTTTGGGTAAGATTTTTCATTTTTTTTTCCTTTCAAATAGTCTAGTAGCAAGGACCACATACATTAAACGTAAAGAAGTGGAAAATCAATGTTTAAACCCACAACCCAACACACTAAAAAGGAATGCTGACAACTCATATTTTAACACGCACACCTTTCAACACATCCTCTTCGATTGGTTAAAATTCACATGGGTCCCACCAAATCATGTGGGGTCATATAAATTTGGTGGGATCCATCTGAATTTTAATCAATCAAGTAGAGTGTTTTGAAATATGTTTGTTAAATCACCATATCGTCAAACTTCAATACCAAGATAACACTTTGATTTCCTCCACCATATCGTTAACCCCTTTCACGGTCTTTTTTGAAAATGATTTCATTCCTAGATTGTCAAATCACCCAAATTGTTGTATGCTAAATTAGTCGAAAACCATTACGAGTTTTCTTACTCCCACATCTGCATTTCAACACACCCAATGGACACACAAGTTAGGAGGAATAATGAAATTGAAGTCGAACTACTTCATTACCTCTCCCCAAATAATGCTCGCCACTTTGCAATGAAGGAAACATAATTTTATTAATATATTTTTATTAAAAATATAAAAAAATCTAAAAATAAGATGAACATGTTCATTATCTTCATCTTCTTTCTTTGAATCTTCATCATCTATGTTATATTTACATAATCTTCATCTTTGAATCAAAAAAATTCTACTCAGTTATATCTCCAAATGTCATGAATCTATGTTATATTTACCTCAAATCTTCTTCTAAAGACAAAAATCAAAACCCTCAAATTCTCAATAAATCTTTAAGGCTAAAATATGATTTTGGTCCTGTAAATATGACAAGTTTGGGTTTTGGTCCCTGGTAAAGAAAATAATTGAAATCCATCCCTGCAATTTTTTTGTTGTCTAAAATAGTCCTTGGCCCCACTTTATTGATTATTTGGCACATTTTAGTCTATGTGGCAATTGTTGACTGTGCATAGGTTGTACACGTGGCATTTACAAATTATATTAACATTTATAAAATAATAGGTAAAACAGAAAATATTTTTTCAATTACTTAATTAACAACATAAATACAAAAGGGATAAATTTGTATTCTTCATGCTATGTTCTTCAACATAACTACCATTCCTCATCCTATGTTCTTCTCGGTTTTTTTTAGATTTAGAAAATACACTCATCCTCTCTCTAGAACCTCAAACTCTCTGACCTCTCTCCAACATTTCAATGACTCTTCCCTTACTGAATCCAAACAGCTTTTTCCAGCGATGTGATTTCGGATTATGGTGGTGCGATGAGGTGCTCGAATGATTTTTCAAAACCCGCAAAGGTAGTTTCGTTCCAGATCCGGCGATTCAGGTGATTAAATGAACGTGTTCTGTTCGAGTAGTTCTCTGTCTCTGCCGTCGTCGATGTTATTCACGGTGAAATGGGTTTTAGATTGAAAGGGGTTAGGAAAAAATTGGGGACCGAGAGAGTGGTTGAGATCGAGTAACGAGACGATCACTACAAGAAAAACACTGATCTGGGACGGAATATTTCGTCGCACAATAGTGTAAATATCCGTCCCAATTGAAATCTAGGACGGAATTTGCGACAATTTGCTTTCATCACAATTAGTGTTGTCGCAATCAGTTGGGGACAGAATTATTTCGTCTGTCACATATTTGGGACGGAATGTGGGACGGAATGAAATTATTTGTTTTTTTAACACATTTTGTTTCCGTCCCAAGGTTGTGACAGAATACTTTTATTCCGTCCCAATATTGTGATGGAGTTTGGGACAAAATGACATTAATGTAAATCTGATTTATTTTTTAATATATCTTTTGGGACAAAATTATATAAAATATTCTGTCACAAATAAATTTAATGCAAGTTTAAAAATTCTCCCAAAAATTTAATATATATTTATATGATGCACATTAACTTGTGTCTATCATCAAGTTCCAAATTTGATACTAC
>Ga0315914_1005831_pt1 | contig 17747 bp, 7 predicted proteins | sample MpolenodulesMG_FD_203920 | JGI IMG/M metagenome (GOLD analysis project Ga0315914, IMG submission 203920) | Medicago polymorpha root nodule microbial communities from Los Angeles, California, United States - elongated nodules | ecosystem: Host-associated > Plants > Roots > Nodule | place: USA...
AGAATACTTGCTAGTAAACACATGACTTATAAACATGATTAACCATTATAATGGACTTGCAAGTCAATTTTTCTTTTGCCATGCCTTATAAAAGTATGAACGTGAATTCCATTGTATGCCTTTTGGACTCCTCATATTTTCCTTACATATAATGATTGAATGAATACAAATAAAAATAATAACAATAATAATATAGGAATAAATTGCAGAAACAAAAATTAGTAAGATGACACATGTTTGCTTGTTGAAGACATCTTATGTATGAAAATTATAATTTCTGAGGACATCTTATGGATGACTGATGCATCTTTCCTAATCTACACAAATCTGCAGATCATGTTCTTGTCGACATGCCTGCTTGGCTGCTATCCAAACGCTTTGAGGAATTGTCTACATGAAGGACCTACACAAATCTGCAGATTTCATGAAGGAATTGTCTGATGAGGACTTGTTTACATGCTTGTTTGCTGCTGTCCATAATACACATTATCATTGTAAGTAAAAAAAAATGAAACAATTGAGTAAAACTTGTAATCTCTTGTTTATTATTAAAAAAAGTGTTGGCCTTCGAAATTTGAGTTCTTTCTCATTCATTCACTCTATTATTCAATTGTAAGTTGTTACAAATTTGAGGAAAGTTTATTATTTTTAGCTTGCAATTGGTTTTTGATTGTTTTGTGCAGAACAGGATATCATTTTTTTTTCACTTAATAATATATGTAAACACACACACATATTTAGCCATATTACTCTATTTTGTACTAAGAATGTTGTGAATGAAGTGAGCCTCTTATATGTAAACACACACACACACACACATATTTAGCCATATTACTCTATTTTGTACTAAGAATGTTTTGAATGAAGTGAGCCTCTGCATAAGACAATAAAGGGTTAAAAGTATAATTATAAATATAATTGTTAGGGATAAAATAAATGTAGCTGCCAATGTAGAAAAGACGGTAGACTCTTAGGTGAGGTTTGGTTATGTGTGTGGGTGTGGGTGTGGGGGGAGGGGGGGAACCTGTTGAAAAAAGAGAGAAATGAGAAAACTTTCACCAAGAGAGTTAACAGTACCTGTCCACGATAAAGGAGTTAAGAGTTATTTATACCTTAAACTTGTCTATTTGGAGAATATCTATCATTTGCTTTCATATTAAGGAATTCCAATTGAAAAAATGAAGAGGGTAATAGAAATTTTATGAGCACCATGAAAAAATGTATCCCTGAAGTTTGATGAATACCCATGAATATGTGAAAATCATTAAAATGAAGATGTTAAATATGCAGTTGGCAGTAGTAAACAATCTCAGCATGAGTTTTGTGAACTAAAATTCAATTTTTCTTCCCCACACTAACTTGGTGAAATATTCTAATTATTGTGTTTTTTTGACTTGCCTTCATGCTGCTTTTTGTTGGTGTGGTCCTCCTTCAAGAATTCCTTGAGTTTGTTGTGGAAACCTATGGATGGGAGACATAGAAGAGGCTAAAAGTTGCATAATGGAGAATGACATAAAGATGTTCATGTACTTGTATTTATACTGTAAAGAAGAATAAAAAAGAATGAATACCAATGAGATAAGTTGTTAGTTGTATCACATCTAATATTAGACCTGCATCATCAATTGTAGAGTATATAAATGCATAATACAGACATGAAGTAAAAAGAAGCATAAATTTGCTTGCAATATGTGATGGCAAGGCAAGGCTCTTGCCCTTAAATACTACTTGAGGGAACAGAAAGGGCCTTGGAGCGTGAGAGAGAGAAAAAGCCTTGGAGAGAAAGAAAGGCCCTACGCTGCAATGCAAATTCTGGCACCTGCACCACTGCACATTCACCTGCACCACTGCACTTGCACCTGCACCACTACTCTTGCACCTGCACTGGCACCTGCTCTGCCTTTATTTTTTCTTCCTAATATAACCATTGAAAAGACAGGCAAAATAAGGAGAAGAGCGGATTTGGCTGAAAGGGGAAAGCACAGTAAAATCTGAAGCTTCTCCATTGTAAGATTTATAGATACTGCTAGTTAATTGGATTACTGAATTTTGGTTAAAATTTATTTTAAGTCATTTATCTTTTTGTTTTAAAAGCAAAGCGAATTGCATGAAGTATAATATATATTTAAACTCAATGCAACAAATAATGATAGCCTCTTTACATGGAAACTAACACATTACATCATAAATTCAGAGGTACAAAGATTACTCTATCATGAATCCAAACACCAATTATTCCTGCACAATTTGATCGATGCTTTGTTTGCTTACGATTAAAGTTTTTTTTTTAATTGTGAAATTTCCCTTGCATGAAGTTCTCTATAGTCCAGTGGAGTTTCCAACTCCACCTTAAGTTGCTCAGTTCAAGCTTTTTTTTTTTTTCAAACTAAAATCCAGACCTAAAGATATGTAGTGTCTAATCTCGATCCAACAGTTACGATGTGGTTACTACGTGAATGAAGGATTTTGTGTTTGCAGGGAATTTGGATTCTACATATTAGTAATTTTGATCGTCTCTGTTAAGTAGATCACATATTAGTATTTTTCATATTGTAGTTCCAGATCAAGATACATTCATTCAAGATTCAGATATACATGCAAAGTAAATATATTAATATTAATCAAAGTTTGTAAGCATCCTTACAACAGTATCTTATTCTTGGAACCCTGTTGATCTCTCTATATATAATATGGTTACGAGGAGAGCTAGATATTATTTATGCAGATATCATTATTGATTTAGTGATGACAATAATTATATTATACATAGCCTTTTTCATCAGGCAGGACTCCTCTTTCATCAGGCAGGACTCCATCTTCAAGACCTTCTTCAACTGGTCCAGTACTAGGCAGTCCTCCATCTCCTCCTCCACCAGGAACTTCTGCACTAACGGGTTGATAGCCGTCTCCACCGGAATTCACACCACCAGGATATTCACCAGGCAGTTCTCCAAGTACTTTTTCATCACCCAAATTTCCTTCATCTGGTACACCACGAAGTCTTCCAGGCAGTCCTCCAAGAAGTCCTCCAGATCCAGTGGTTTGTGGAACTGGAAGGTGATCACCTTGGGGTTGATAGCCACTTTCATCACCAGAATAGGGGTATTGATCAGGACCAGAATCACGATTGTCATAGAGTTTTCTAGTCGCAGAACACATGCTTAAGCCCAACAACACAAAGAAAGCAATGCTTAGAACTTTCGAAGTTGCCATATGAAATGTGTTTGATTCTTACACAACCGAACTGTGGTTTCAAGATTCATGAGAAGGGTATTTATAGGAATGAAATTGGCATTTTGTGATGCCTTGTCTTGCGGAAGTAATAATTAATACTACGCTTTTTTTCTTCTTTCTTCTCAATAAATCTTTGCGTTTGCTATACATTTTCTAACACATTCTTATTTATCTGTTAAAATTCATATAAACGACATTAAATCATGTGGGTCGCATAAAATTTTGGTGGCACAATTATAAATTTCAACTTATAAAAGAGACTGCGATGAAAAATGTGTGTTAGAGTGTCATGTCAACATTAATTATTGTTTGTGGCTTAAATGCACTTTTGACATCGTTTAGTTTCTCATTTGTTTATATTTGAACCTCTAATTTCAATTGCACAATTTCAAGGATTGATATTTAACCTCTTTTTCTACGTAGACTTTGTTTGGCAATGCCACATTTTAAGCTTATAGCTTATAAGCTCAAATGACCAAAAAAGGACTCGTTTGGTAACATTTTTTTATCACTAGTTTATAGTTTACTTTTACTAGTTTATACTAACTTATATTGATTAGCTAATTCAACTTAAAGGTTATAACTTATCTTTTTTCCTCAATTTTACCGCTCACATCTTACTTGAAAAATAAATGAATATTAATCAAATATATCCTTTTAATGTCATTTCTTGTTCATAAACTAGTCCAATCGCCAATTTTACTAAACACTACAAATTCAACCAGGTAGCTTATCCACTATAAGTAAGCTAGCTTGTCATTTATTTACAATTTTTGAATTACACTCCCCTCCCCCAATAGATCCTTAAATTACTCTCTCATCCTACTTTCTATTAAAATATACACTACACTTCCTTAATAAGTAAAAAACGAGAGTAAATTATGATATCATATCCTAAGAGATGCTTTAATTACAATAGTCTCCCTTAATAATTAAATATGTACTATATTTTATTCAATTTTAACTTAAATAAATATCTTTAGGATATCCATTAACTTCAAACCACCATTTAAGAAAAAAAAAATCACTTTTTTTTTATAATTTCAATGTCTTTGATAATTAAATTTTAAAATTTTATTATTGATTTAATTATTTAAATATAAAATTCATTTTTAAATAGTCATATTTTACCGGTTTTAGTAATTTGTGCATTACTTTAATTTTATTTTGTATTGCTTCCTATTTATACTATTTTAAACTAGATGTTAATGATATTGTGAGTTAAAAATAAAGAAAAATATACATTTGTATTTTAATTATATTAAAGAGGATGTGTAATATTCCATTTTATTTGTACTTTTTGTTAGATTTTTGTCGCTAGATTGCTAGAAATAAAATTACTATTAATAAAAGAATAATTATTGGTCAAACTTTACTTCGATTAAACTCAAAATTGTTAGGGACCTCTTTTCTGAAAACCAGAGGGTTAACATCAGAAAAATACTATTAATGAAGAAAATTTATATTTTAAAATAAGAGGGGAGAATAATGTAATTCGAGCTTCTCTCGAAAAAAGGAAATGCAATTTTTTATATTATGTTATGCGTAAGAGTGGAGGAAATGTATGTTTTAACACAAGTGTTAGGTCACATGGGGAGCTTGATGGACCATCCACATGAGGCAAGAGCAGCCGAACAAGTGAGTGAAACACCACACTTTCACACAAAAAAAAAAAAGCAAATGTTTCTATGAGTCTGCTCACTTATAAAGTGCTTAGCATCTATATTTTAAATGATTTGAGACTTCTAGCTCATACTTTTAATCACAACAATCTCCCCCTCAAGTGTGAGTCCATCAATTCATGATACCCTCAAGCGGAAGTTGTGTCATCTACATGCACTTGCACTTGTACTGTTGTTGCTAGAGGCACCAATGGAACCCGCCACCCGAACACCCTTGGTCAGGAAGACTTTCGACACAAGGAGCCGTTTCAACCCTTGTCAAACCACGTATTTCATACCATTGTTGGGTCACCAATGGAGCCTGGGGACTACCCTCATTAGGCAAAAGAAACCACAAATGAGAGAGACACCACACTTTTATCCAAAATCTTAAGGCAATGGGTTTATGGGTCCTCTATCTTATAATGTGCTCAACCTCTACTTTACCAATGCACTTAAGACTTCCAACTCATACTTGCTTAGGGATGGAAATGAGTTAGGCTGGGCCGGGCTTTGTAAGACGTAAGACTGGCCTACTTAAAAAATTGCAGGCCTGACCTTTTTAAAGCCTGATGAAGTCTGAAAGCATATTTAAAAACCTATTTTACACTAAGGCTTATCAACACTTATAAACGTACTACTAAATATGTCAAAACTTATGAAGGCTTAAAGCACACGAATATGTTTGCTACTAAAAAACAAAATTTTACGAAGGTTTAATCACACAAATGTATCTGCTACCAAATAATAAAATCATATGAAGTCTTGAGTTTATAAAAAAAAAACTTCAACGATATGAATAATATAAGATATATTATATACATAGAGCTTAATAGGCCAACCTGATGGGCTTATTAGGCTTTTTGTGAGCCTCAACTTGGTCAATTTAATTAAATAAGCTTTATAAAAAGTTTGAATAAGCTTTATAAAAAGTTTGAGCCTGCCTTTTTATTAAACAAATTAGGCCGAGTTAGATTTTAAATAGATTAGACCATAGACCTCTGTCAAATGGTCTGACTTGTTTTCATCCCCATACTTGGTACATGATAACAAGAGGGGAGGTGGTGTGGAGTGCAATTCAAGTTGGGAAATGTAATTTACTTACTAGACAACTTGAAGAACATTGATTTAAAAAAATAAAGGCAGGTCACACTAAGTCTCCAAACCCTATTCTCTAACTCTAATATTCAATTTGTCTATTTTACCCTTATTTTACAACTTAATTCCAATTTTGTCCTCTCATTCATAATAAAATCATATTGAGCTCATTTTGTCCATAAGGTAAAGAATGAAAACAAAGGTTTCAATGATGGAGAGACAATAACATTGAATTGATTAAATGGATATATTCAATTGCTTAAGAATGAAATATTAGTATTAAAAACAAAATATTTTACTTCAATTTGCAGAGCCGGCGGTCTAGTTACTTTTTTATTTTGGCCAACTACAATCATCCACATTTTAATATAATTGTAAAGTTATTACATCTGGGTCAAAATTGGTATGGGCCTAGTAACAAAGAGATAAATATAAGGGGTGAAAATTGCGTAATAAAATTAAGAAGTCTGCATAAAAGTTAAAAATTAAGAAGTCTGAAATGAAAAAAAATTGAAACTAGAGAGATCAAAAGTGTATGTTATACTTTTTTTAATTTAAATTAAGATTTTTTTTAACCAAAAAACATTTAGATGTGATGATACTACTCTCTTCTATTTTAACCAAAGTTCTGGGTTCGCATCCAATTTTGAGGATGCAACCTCGTTAAACCTTTTAGGGACGGTTTGCCGTTCATTTGGGTCCGAGAAATCTTGAGGAGTAAAACTTTTAGGGAGAATTTGTCGTTAATTTGGGTCTCAGAAATCTCGAGAGATTAGTATATACAGTTGCGCTCGAAGATATTCAATCTACAGATGAAAAAAAAACTTTCTTTTAAGGAAGCAAGAACTTGTTTTTTTAAAGAAAATGATAACTTGTGCCTTTAGAGACATGTTAATAATTCCACTAATAGAAATTATGTATTGAAAATTATGTTTATTTATTGCTCAAAATGTTTAATATTAATTTTTTTCAATAAATTCTTATCATTAATGGAGTGACATTAATGCTTAACATGTGTCATAAGGGCACAAGTTAGCATGAATATTTGTTTAATGGTGGAAGCAAAAACTTGTTATTAATGTAAACCTAATTAACTTCCAGCTCTTGTTTCCGTGTAGTGATGAATTTTCGAATATTAAGTTTTACACGCTATGCAAACATTAATTCACTATTATAGCTGGAAATAGCATATTTGTTTGTGTAATACACAACAATTAAAAAAAATTGGTATCCGACTCAAAGATGAACTAATTTGAGGTGTTTAATTTCATTGTTCATCTTATGAGGACTCTATTTAAAATTATAACAAAACTTTTTATGGACTAGCCACCAAAATTGACATAAGGTGATACTGAAACCTAAAACCTTGAGAGAAACATATTCTCAAGTCTTAAGAAAATATCATTAGACCAACCCAAATAGGTCTAATACACAACTTGTTAATGATTGTTATAAATTAATACTCCACACGTCTCTTATTATAAGAACTTTAGCATAATTAAGGGTAGTTAGAAAAGTTGTTGGAGTAATAAATATGTCTAATATATGTTATATTTTTTTTTTTGGTTACATGTGTTATATTTTATTATTTATCCTATATTATAATTATTAATATCTTAAGAGAGATAAAATATTTTTATGTTTTTCAATGTAAATTAAATAAAAATATTTTTGTAAAGAAATCATTAATGCATGTGAAATTTTGTAAATGGTCTTATATTAAAGAGAAATAAAAATTCGAAAAAGTGTCTTATAAATACGAAAAGAGGGAGTAATCGTGTTATTTTTGTGCTAACTCTCTGATTTCATGAGAAGAGGCTTCTGATAGTAAATAGAAATAAAAATTCAAAAAAGTGTCTCATAAATATGAAAAGAGGGAGTAATCGTGTTATTTTTGTGCTAACTCTCTGGTTTTATGGGAAGAGGCTTCTGATAGTACATAGTTTGGCCTATTATTCAATAAAGTTTGATAAACATTTATTTTATTTATAAATGGAATTTGGGTTCTCCCAAACAATTTGTCTTTTGATGAAGCTCGTTAACCACTTAAATTCAATCATTTGATTAGAGAAAAATATTGTAATACTTCTTGTCTAAGTTTATTGTCAAAAAGAAATCATGTTATTATTTTCTATTTCGTATTGATGATAATGAATTGATGTTTCATAAGGATAATTTGTAACTCTCACAAAAGGATAAATTAGTAAATTTATTATTTTCTTTTATATATTCTATTTTTTTTGAAGAGGTATATATATATATATATATATATAATATTCTTAGTTTGTATGAACTTGTTAGATAACACAATAATTGTGGGACGATGCTTCAAATTGGCTATGCTGGGGTGTATTGATAAGAATCTTAAGATATATTAGAGGAGATAATTTTGATGGCCGACTCTATATATCTATATTTCATAATAGAGCTTCTTCAATTAAGTGATATTAAAAGGTTTTAAATTTTTTTCAAATATGATGTTATAGGGACTAGGGTTGAATTTGTGAGGCAGTAGTAAATGTATACACTACATCTTTGAAAGATCTCTCAATTAAACATTACTCCCTCTGCCCAAAACAGGTGTTGTATTTGATAATTTTACACAGATTAAAGTGATACGATAAATAAAGGAAATAGTAGTTATTTTATAAAATTATCTTTATTAACTATGTTATCCATCTCAAATATAATTCGTTTTAGCCATTTAACATAAATTAAGAAATATAGGTCGATCTACATAGATAGCTATTCTTTTGGTGATCCCATCGAGCTTGAATTTGATATTGCTCCATTTATCATCCATTTATATGAGAGATAGACACAAGAGATAAGTTAGTGATTTAGTGGATCCCACTAAGCTATATTTGTGTATATCTCTCTCATAAATAAACAATAAATGGAGTCCCATAAAACACTGAGCAAAACAATAAATTTATAGTTATATGATTTTTTGTTATTATCTTAGTTTCAGATATAACAAGAAACTAATAGCATCTAAGTACAATTTTTTTTTCTTTCAGATTTGCAACGCTCCCCGCTTCTACACGTTTTTTCTGTGTTTCCAAAAGGATCATGGTTTAGCCCATAAAACACCAAGTGAGTTTTTGTGTTTGTAGTTTTTTGGCTTAATTACATAATTAAATGGCCACTTAAATAATTATGAGGTTTCAATATGGTCCCCTTGTTAATTTTCGTCCCATTCTAGTTCCATAAGTTACCTCAGTTAGTCAAGTTTGTCCAATTCTATTAACTATTAACCTCAAATGTCTAATGTGGACATACATTGTGATTGTAGGTGGTCCACCAAATACCTCATTAATTTGTTTAGTTTAAACCATTTGATCTTTTTTTTATTTATAAAAATACAACTGTTAGATCGTGCATGTCTACTATATCTAATCGTGCACTCCCACTACCTAATTGTTTTCCAGCTTTATTCATTGTCTTCCCTCATTCTCTTCATCATATTCATCACTATCTTCATACCTTCATCAACAAAAACTCAGAAAAAAAAAATCAAAAAAGTAATTTTTTTAAAACAAAATCCATAATCATCAATTTTTTTTAAGTGTAAAATTCAATTTACTACAAATGCAATTATTCAATTTACTACAAATGCAATTATTCACTACATTTTCATTTATTCACTTCCTCTAAGATTCCAAACAACAATAGAATAGAATTCCATTGATCCACCATTTGTCTTTCCGTGGCATACTTTCATACTTCAATATACATGGCGTCTTTCATACAATAGTAGTCTAAAATAAATCACTCTGCTAGCCATTACAATACCCGTATCATTTCACTTCAGGGGTAATTTCCTTCGGCGTTTTCGCCACAATGGAAAGAGCATGAAGCCCAGATTTCAACTCATCATCAAGAACCTCATAAGCCATACAATGTCGTTTAACAAGACTCACTCCTTCGAATTTCTCCGAAACGATTTTCAAATTGAAATGGGTTTCTTGCTCAGAAGATTCTTTCATTGATATGTGATCCGCGTGTTGATACAACACGCCGTGTAGCTCTATGACGGTGGCTGAAAGGGAGGATTGGAGTTTTGTTTTGATTCTGGTGGCGCGTGAGAGTAGTGTGGTGGTGCTGCGGAAACTCATTGTGGGGTGGAATGGGGTTTGTGTTGGTTAGGGTTTTTGGAATTGGGGATAGTGTTGTAAGGAATTCTGATAATCCTCAATCAACAACAACAAGATCTAACAAACCATTATAGATTTTGTTGATTTGACAAGATTGAGAGAAGAACACTGATTTTATCAAGGTGGTTAATGTTTTAGATTTCTTTTCTTGGTTTGATGTTGAATGTGATGAATTTTTCTGGGTTTGAGGATGAATGTGATGAATTTTCTAGATTTGATGATGAAGGGGATGATGTTAACGTTTTTTGATTAAAAACTGACAGAATGAATTTAAGTGGCAGACGAAGGTAACTTATGGGACCAGAATGGAGCGAAAATTAATAAGGAGACCATAATGAAAACTCATAATTAATTAAAGGTTCATTTATGTAATTAAGCCTAGTTTTTATCATAAATTTTTAAGAATCCAATGTCAGTAAGCTAACAAATGAAACTAAAACCGAGATTCATAGAATTGACCGGCCTTAGGATATGAATTTTATCAAATTGCAAAAGCTCATGATACAGTAGGCTTTTTTTAGTTACTAAATTAACTACGTAGTTTCTAATAGGCTAAATCACACCGGATGTCCTTTAAGTTATTTAATTATAACATGTTGGTCCTTTAAGTTTTTTTCGTACCACTTACGTCATTTAATTGTAACAAGTTAGTCTTTTAAGTATTTTTCGTACCACTTGGGTCCTTTAAAGTATTTAATTGTAACTTTTAGGCCCTAAATAAGTTACATTTTTAAGATCTGAAATCCCCCAAAATGTTACGGTTAAATAACTTAAAGGACCTAATTGGTTGGAAAAAAAAACTTAAAGGACTAATCTGTAACAATTAATTAACTAAAAGACCTAAGTGACAAAAAAACCTTAAATGAGCAATTTGCTACAATTAAATAATTAAAGGACATATGTCGTAATTTAGCCTTTCAATTATTACTTTTAACTTGTCAGGTTAATTTTTTTTTTCATCTTTCCTGATTATTTGGAGAATGCTAGAGTAGAGTGTTAGACATCATAAAAGGCCTCTGGCGAGAGAATGTACGGTGCTTCTTGTGGAAGCAGAAATCTAATTCAACGGAAGATTGTCGAGGTAGTTTTTAGTTGTTCTGCAAGTAGCTGGTTCTACCAATACGTTGTATATGAGCAATGAGAGAAAAAATTGTGCAGATCTTTAGGAATTATGGATTTAAGCATTTTTTTTATGTTATTTAATTACTTATATATGTTATCTTCCTATTTTTGCCCATAAGGAAGTTTTCACTTGTTTCTTGTGTTGTGAATTTTTATGTGCTTGTTATGAATGATAATTATATCGTTTGAATTTTATATCTAGACCACATAATACTTTGCTCAAAAAAAAAACGACCACATAATACTATAAGAGAATTCTAATTTTCTTGCTTTTTGTTTACTACAACTAAAAGGAACCAAAGTGACTACAAAACCTTGCCCAAGCATCTCTGATCAATATTCTCTCGTATTCTCTCCATCGTTGGTCGATCACGCACTCTCTATGTTTTTGTTTGATCTTGCTCTATCTCTCTCTTTTTCTCTGATTGATCTTTGAACTCATTCTGCTAAAATCAATGAAGTTTGACACATTTTTGTTTACTTACTATTTTTTTTCTTCCTTGCAAAATCAATCGAAGTCTTTTGGATGTTATTGAAAAAGGTGTATTTCACTTTTGTAGACTCATTTGTTTTTATAGGGTTAATAGTGATTTACCCCCTGTAATATAGGTCATTTCCGGTTTTACACCCTGTAAAATATATTTTTTTGATTTACCCCCCCGTAATTTTTTTTAGTTTTGATTTACCCCCTCTAATAGGTCATTCAAAAACGAATTTTTTTTTTCTTCTAGAAATTTTGGTTTTTGAATGACCTATTAGGGGGGTAAATCAAAAAAATATTTTACAGGATGTAAAACCGAAAATGACTTATATTACAGGGGGATAAAGCACCATTAAACCTTAATATTATAATTATGGTATATGTTGGAACAATGAATTTTGCTCTATTGTTTAATTTTTTGTCTGTTATTAACACAGGTGTTCTCAGTATTTCTATTTTATTATGTAATCTTTGTATCTTGACTGTGAAACAATGCATAATCATAAATAACTATGCAACCATATGCAGATATATTTGTTTAGAGTAATATTTCACAGTCTAGCATAATCAATTTTCGGTTAGATACAATAATAATATTAACAATAATAATCTATGTGAAATAGCTAGAAAATTGCTACGAATTTCCTAGGAAGATTCAGCTAGAGAATTACTATGAATATTTTGCGGCAAAACACAAACTTTTGAGCAATATTTTACCACATATTAGTTTGGAATTAATTAGGATACTTTTAATATTAGTTGCAAATTTGCTAGGAAATATTTCCTAGATAATTTGCCTCCAAATCCATGTTATGGTGAATCACTGATTTTCTTGTAGCATCGTTTTGTTTGTTTGAATGGGTTATTGGAAAGGAAAGCTTTTCCTAATCTTAATATTATGATGATGGGTTTGTAAGGATGTTATATGAGAATAATTTGTTTTCTATAATATGAACACATTAAATAAAATTAATTTTTAGGTTTAATCGATTATGAGCATTTGATTTGTTCCTTACAAGTTATTTCCAATTATTTCTCAAAGAAGTCAATGGTATATGGTTTTACAATCAAGATTGAAAGTGAGGCTGTTGTAATTTATTTGATATGTATGTTAATTTTCCCTAGTCAATTGGATTATGGCAAAAATACAACGTTTGATGGATGTTCATAAGAATGTTTCAACAATTATGTTTAAGATGTTTTGTGTGCTATCAAATGAGTAATCATCAACGATGGCTATCATTGCTTGGAGTATATGAAAGCGTCGTAGCCAATGTATGTGGGAATACAAGATTGATGATGTTGCTCAAATATCCATCAGGTGTGATATTGAGTTGATTAAGTGATAGCCGCCAAAAAGGAAAGCGCTACCATCGGGTCAGTGCAGATAGAGTCAAAATCGTCATGGACGTCGGCTCTTAAAGGACATGGCAATGTTAGGAGTCCCACATCGAGTAACTAAAAGTGCTTGATGTGGTACTTAAACTATGAGGTTCTCCCACCTATTGGACTAATCTTTTGGACTGGGCTCTCCAATGGACTTAAGTCCTAACACAAAAACTCATTAAAAACAATTATCTTTTATGACCTTGAGAGAACCAACGGTCTCACAACATAAAAAACATACTAAATTAATTATTATGTCCGATAAAATTGGAACAACACAGAAAAGATTAGCATGGCCCCTGGGTAAGAATGACACATAAATCGAGAAACATGCTAAATTAATTAGAAATTCATTCTCGTTCTTTTATTCAACTAACACTAGAGACACACATAACTTCAACTAGTAGATAAAAATACACAAAAACATATCAAGACTAAAAGCAATTTCTGAGGTATAATTGTTTCTATACTTATTCCATCGTAAACTTCATTCACATCTTCAAGTGCCACATAAAACTTGACTAACTTCGTATGTCCACTTAAGGCCTTCAACATTTTCACCTTTCTCCTTACATCCTCAACATCACACATGCCTATCAATCAAATTAGATACATTTAGGGTGGTTAGAAGATAAGAACTTAAAAGAAAAAGAAACAATCATGACAGAAACATAAATAAATAAAAACAAAAAGGTAATAAATATAGTAATCTATATCTATTGTATGTTATATATAAAGAGAATACATGATTTTGGGGTGACTGTTTCACTTCCTGTTATACCTTTAAACGAATTTGTCTAAAAAAATGTTATATTGTGGGTATCATTCAAAAAGATAAGAATTTATATTATATTTGTTATATTGCTGGTGTCATCCACAAAGACAATTTTTTTTTAGGCTAAACGAAAATATAATAAATAAAAAGAAAAAGATACAAAGACTGGGGGGACATATGACCTGACCCAGGAAAACCCAAATGAGAATACATGGTGATAAAACAGCCTAAGTGGATCAACTCTAATCTATCCTAACAAAAATCCACTAATCACAGGCGCAACCCAGCAAACCTACGTACGGACTCGAAACCAGGTTACAAAAAAGAATGAAAAGTGGACATCTGCAGAAGACCTTAAAGTGAAATTATGGCGAATGGATTGACGCCAACATGGTATCAAAATCCAAGTGCCAACAACTCCTTGAACAACAGCAAGCATGCCTGACCCTTTCAGGTTAAGCGAATCAGACCCTTTCAGGTTTTTGTAACAGACCCTTTCGAGTTTTTGTAACTAAACCACTGTAGAAGAAGCCCACGTGACCTATCACCAAATCTTTGATGAAACAAGAACACAAAACAAACAATACGAACAAAAGGCAACATACAGTACAAAAAACCCTAAACCAACAGAAACATCAACACATCCCCGAAACACCAGAGATCTCAACAGATCTGAAAGGAACCATAGTTCAAAGCCCTTGAACGGTGAGGCCGACTCACCACCCAAAAATCTACCAACCAACACCAAGAGCACGAATTCGAAGCAACCCTTGCAGCCGGAGAACACAAAAACAACGCCTCCGTCAAAACAGAACCAAACTTCAAACACCGCCAACCTAGAAATGGCATCTGAAGCAGCAAGATGAGACGTGCCACTGATCTCACCCAGCCAAAACGCACACCATCACCACAAAAGGATCTGGAAAAAGATCCGCCTAACCTCAACCAAGAGACCGCAGAGAGCGACGCCGGAAAAGGGACCACCGGTGGGAAGAAGGAAAAGAACCCCGACGGAGAACAAGGATGGTGCGGAAGGGAGGGGAAGCCTCTTCACACCACCACCCCCCATGTCTACATCTTAGAGAAAGGATTTGGAAAAGGGGAGGAGGGAAACAACGGTGAGAGGCTTTTAGAGAGAAGTCAGAGAAAAAGAATTTTTTGAGAGAGAAAGTGAAATGATAAAAAAATCATTCACAAAGACAAATATGGTTTGTTACTATCGAAGCATAACACATATGCATTGGAATCAAGCTTGCTGCATGATAAGGAATAACACCATACACCATAATTACTTGCAGCACAAGTTATCAAAGCTTAAGTTAGTTATCGTCCTATGAGATTAAGTACGTAGTAGCTTATTATTTTTTGAGAGACGTAGTAGCTTATTATGTTAACACATATATAGAATTGCTATAAATAATTGTAATAGCTTCATTCACAAGTTAATGAAAAAATTATTAACGGTATAATTAAAATATTTGATATTGAAAAGTTCTATGGTTAATGGTATATTTAATTTGGACCTGCGTTGACGCATCAAATCTCACGTTTTATTGTATGTTAAACATTAATATTAAAAGGCAACAAATGTTAGGCTTCTTCTCAGCCACACTATTTCAATGCAATTTCATAAAAATCTAAACCGGGTCGTCCAAACTTATGCTAATACATTATTTATTAATATTGACCTCTTTTAAAAATTGTGTTGCAATTGCAGTTTACATAAAATTGTGATGTTGCAGTTGAAATCAAAATTGCAGACCTCTTTTAAAAGTTGTGGTAAAGGTTTTTATTTCATTCCAAATAGTTAAAGATGTTTTTTCATTTCAGAGCATTTCATAAAAAAAAAATTATATTGCTGAAGCAAAAATAAGAAAAGGGATATCAATATATTTTCTTTCCAACATTTTCTTAATCACTAGTTAGTTAGAATTTATGTGAGTTAAACAAGTTTATGCTGCTTCCACAAGTCTTGTTTGTGAGAGACTAGTGGAAACTACAAATAATAGAGAATGTAATTGAAAAGAAAGTGACAGTGAATGTCTCACTAATACATTCTAAATTACTTGAATTGCACTTTGACTATTTTTGCTTTTCATGGGTATAAAAATTATCCTTCTTAAAGTTCACCTGAAAGTTTAGTTTGATTTGAGAACGGCTATTTATGTTTTTGTTTTAAAAACAAAGCGAATTATTGGACGTATAATATATATAAGTCTTCGTGAGATTAACTCAGCTATTAGGAACATTGCATAATATATATTGAGTTTGGTGTTTAAACCCCGAACACCCCACTTATTTATTTTATAAAGATGAATTTCTAATCATCAGAAATGTGATCAAACTCATTGCAACAAATAATAATAGCCACTTTGCATGCAAATTAAAAGATCCACTAGTGCAAAACAGGGATACCAGACCTGATTTTTAGAGATTTAAGACCTGTTTTTAAACTGGGGTTATATCACCAGGTGTTGTATGTTTGACATACAAAACCTGTTTTAGGAAGAGAAAAAACAGGTGTAATATAAGTATAGTTAACACCTACTTTTTATAAAAAATAGGTGTGAAATGTGGATTATATTTTTTAAAAAAAAATGTACATGATGGCAGTGTCAACTACCATAACTACATTTTGTCAACAAAAAAGAACTACCATAACTGCACTTTTTTTTTACTAAATAGATAATATATTGCCCAAAAATAATATTTAACATATCAAACACTACAAATTGACATATACCAACGGAAGCTTATAGTGATGGCAAACTAAAACCGTAGGTAAAAATGACCTATACCCACGGAAATCCAGCCCACCGAAGGTATTTACTAGCTCGCCTGTTAGTGCGGTATTTGTCTAAGAACAATAACTTGTTGGACGCTGGTTCAATTCTGGGAAAAGCCAAATAAGGGGCCTTTTAACTCAATTTATCTTATTAATTTTTTTAAAAAAAAAGGCAAAAAATTCCCTCTCTAAATTTCATTACCCCGCTCCCCCAAATTTTTTTGTTTCCACGTTGAAAACTTATCCTCTTATTTTGCAAACCCTTATCACGTTGCTGTTAGTTTTCTCCACCTTCCATCTCTCTATGTAGACATCTTTCTTCCTCTGTTATTCTTGCTTTGTTTGAAGGTATTTTCATTCTTTTACTTTTCTTTTCAATTTAGTTGATAATTCGCTTGCTTTTATATTTGTTCTATGATGGTTGGAAACATTTGAATCTTCTCATATTTTAATTTAAGCTTGTTTGGAAATTAGGGTTCAGAATCTTTGAATTGGGGCTTTTTTAGGATGCCACAGTTTTTGTTACATTGAGTGTGTTCTGATGGAATTAAACCCTCAGATTTATTAATTTTCGCAAATAACTTTGAAAGGACATAGATTTGGGGTTTAGATTCTTAATCAATTTATCGATTCTCGTTTTCCTGTTGATGTCTGAAGTTTTAATCAATTTACTTTGTTTCTTTTGGTGCCATGGATCTTCCTAGTCTCTTTGTTGCACTCCAAGCTACTCTCAGACCCAATCCTGATGAACAGAAAGCAACTGAACAAAGCTTTAATCAGGTGAGAGTCTCTTTTGGTTATATTGGAAATTCTGTTGATTATAATTTTGATTGGTTGTTGCTTTGTGTTGACTTGGATTCACTTTTTGATAAGTGTTTTCGAAGCACGAACACTTGTTAAATGTGTTGATTTTGGCGTATTTGTGAATTTTGGCAATATTATATATAAGTTTAGTTGTGTGCATTAGTGATTTAATTTGATTGTTTTGATTTGTGAATTGTGTTGTTTGCATATTTATTAATTGACTGTTAAATAAACTAATTAATCA